>JACCDX011470140.1_pt1 | contig 141191 bp, 131 predicted proteins | sample 7449681 | NCBI WGS metagenome assembly JACCDX01 (sample SAMN15323450, study PRJNA562643) | freshwater metagenome | isolation source: river surface water | place: USA:Blue River Watershed | collected 2017-08-18
ATAGCCGGGGAAACTTCGAACTGAGGCTTAATCAAAACAAGTAAATCGCCCTCAGGCTCAAGAAAGGAACTCAGCGCAGGAAGAACTTCGGTTACAGAAATAAAAGATACGTCCATAACCACTATAGGAAACTTACCGCCTATTTCGCTAGGCTTCACCGAACGAATATCCGTCTTCTCCAGAGTTTTTACCTTCGGATTTATCGCCAGGCTGGAATGCAATTGAGAGTGACCCACTTCTATACCCACCACTTCAACGGCACCAAGACTTAAGAGAGCCTCTGTGAAGCCTCCAGTGCTTTGGCCAACATCCAAAGCCCTCTTTCCCTTCACTTGAATTTGAAATTCTTCAATGGCTCCAGCAAGCTTAACGCCTCCGCGAGATACGTAAGGATGCTCGGATTCTAAAAGTTTTATCTCTGAAGAGTCATGGAACATTTTACCGGGCACCACACAAATTTGCCCGTCTACCATTACTTTTTGATTGCGAATTAGCTCTTGGGCCTTCGAGCGAGTCGAAGCCAGACCCTTCTCCAGCAAAAGTTTGTCTAATCTATTCTTCGTTGGATTCAAATGGAGCCGTGGTGATCTGTTGCCCGTCTGCTTTAAGAAGAATTTCAATTTTCTGCTCTGCTTGGTTCAATCGGTCTTGGCAAGTTTTTGCCAAAGCCACTCCTTCTTCAAACTTCTTAATGGAGTCTTCTAGAGAGCAATCACCCGACTCTAAATCTCGAACGAGACCCTGTAGTTTTTCCAGCAGCGCTTCAAACTTTTCTTCTTTTTTTGCAGCCATGGCTTTTCTTAACACGGATTGAAATGGCCTTTGGAAAGAAATTTCCAAATTTTCCACGAACCTTTGCCTAATTCAAAAGCAAATGAAGGTCCGAAAACCCTAATTATCCTGTGCGTGAATGAACTATTTTTCAGAGCTCGCATGAAGCACAGCAACATGCAAAAACAGGCAAAACAGTTCGGAAACCACCCGAATGTCAGCCAGAATTCTGTAATTTCCAGAAAAGCCTTCGATCCAAACTGGAACCAATTTGGAACCGCGCCCCTAAAGGAATCACCAATTTGAAACCAAAATTTTTGACTTTCTGGAACCGACGAAAAAAATCTTTTGAAAAGAATAGATCGGAACGAAGACAAAATTTTCCCCGGAAAAAAATTTTCGTTCGGAATTTCAATACTTTACGATTGACCCTAGGGTTGGCGCACAGCGAAACAAAAACTTTGGCATTAGAAATGCTTAGTGGGGAGCAAACAAATGTAGGTTTCGTTCAGGAGGTTTCATGTTTGCACCAATTTTCACTAGCGTATTTTTCATCTTAACTGGCTCGGTGATGGCTCAAGCAGCTAGCCCTCATGCACAACTCGGAATTGCCAAAGTAGAAACCAGCAAATGGTTGGCTACCCACGCTGGAAACGCAGAAATCGACGGACTCAGCGTAGTGGCGTCTCTAGAGACCTTGACTCACGAAATCGAAATCCCAAAAGAACTTGCCAACCAAATGAACACTTTGGTTCCCTTGGCTCCCATGAAAAAGAAAAACTACAGAATGGTGTTCACCGCTGTAGAAAATCCAACCCTTCAAGCCAAGTTTGACCTTGTTGGAAGAAACGTAAGCATCGATGGCGTAGTTCGATTCGCTTACATCAATGCTAACGAAGCAGAGTTTCAATTTTTGATCGTTCCAAACGAAGACGGAACCCTTCAAGCGAAATACGTAAGACAAATCGCCACGAACCAATTTGAAGAAGGGGAAATTCAATTGAATGCCCTTGCTACAATCCTTTAGTAGAGGTTTCCCTCCCCCTACTGAAGTCCAGGCCCGGAATTACTTCCGGGCCTTTTCTTTTTTTGTTACCTTGTGGCCTTATGATGGAAACTCGAAAACCCAACTTTCCCGTGGGCATTCTTGGTGCAGGGCTTGGCAGCCGATTGAAGTCAGAGTCTCATGCAAAGCCTCTCGCAAAAATTGGCGGCTCCTCCCTTTTGCAGCGCTGGTTAGATCAATTGAGCCGCTCCAGTGACGGATCCATCTTATGCGCCCTACGTGAAGAGCTATTAAAAGATGAAGACTTTCAAAACCTTCCCAAGTCCCCTTTTCTAAACTACCTATTCGTCAACACTCCAAGCTCTTTACATACTTTGGTTGAATTGATTCGCGCCCTGAAAAAGCCCACCGTTCCCACGCTATTTTTGATGGCCGATACCATCTTGAAGGATCAAGACCTTCAAAATTTTGTGAATTTTTGCCAGAAACTGCCCCACGACCAATGCGCAGTCTTAACCACCACTTATGTGGATGACGAAAAGCCCCTTTGGGTTCACCGATCAGCAGCAGGCCTGGTGACGGATTTTGCTTCTTCTCCAAACCCAGAAGAAACCTCTTCCCTCTCTCAACCCGCCCAAGAAATCACCTCTGGTCTATATTGGCTAAATCCCAAAGCCATGGAAATTGCTGAAGAAGTTTTGGCCGAGGGAACAGATAAGATGAGAAACTTCTTGAAAAGACTGGCCACAGGCGGAACCCCCATAAAAACATTTGTCGTGGCAAAGACTATTGATGTAGACCATCCTTTAGACCTAAAAAAAGCCGCAGATTTCCTGCAAAACGAATAGGAAAGCCAATCGATCATGAAGGTTTTGGGCATTTATAGACACCCAATGTTCTCCAACAACGCCATTGAGGCGGATCGATTGATTTTGGAGCACTCTCTAAACTTTCTACGAGAAAAATTTGCCGGCGAAATGGAAATTCACACTCTAGAAGAAAGTGAAATGGCTCAACTTCAAGCACATCCGAAAGAATTCGACTTGGTGCTTACTATGGCTCAAAGTGAGGCAGCCTTGATGCAAATTGAATCGACCTTTCCGGAAGAGATTGTCATCAACACTTCACGCGCCATTCGCAACTGTTACCGAAAAAAAATGTCCGAAAAGCTATCGAACTTATCCATTGGATATGTTCCTTATCGAACCATTGCCACGCAAACCATTCCTAGAAATCTTCCCGCAGAAGGTTCTTATTGGTTAAAGAGAAGTGATTTCCACGCCATTTCTGATGAAGATGTTTGCTTAGCTGAAGGCAAGCTGGAAATTTTAGAAAAACTAAAGCGATTTCGCGAACGCGGCGTAAAGGAAATCATTCTGCAAGAGCATATCGTTGGTGATATTTATAAATTTTATGGCGTGAAGGGAAAGTTTTTCCGCCCCATTAAGGTGAGAGACTTTCTATCCACTACAAAATCCCCAGATGCGGAAGTCATGCGCGCCAACGCGGAATTAGCCGCCTCTTCTCTCGGCCTATCGGTTTATGGCGGAGATGCTATCTTTGATGCCAACGGAAAAGTCCATTTTATTGACCTCAATGATTGGCCATCGTTTCGATTGTGCCGTGAAGAAGCTGCCAGGGCCATTGCAGAATTTTCCTTTGAACATTGGCAACGGGCGCACAAGCCCTTTCCAGCCGCCGTCAATAATGTGGCATCGCTTCGGTAACTTTTTACATGTCTTGGAAAACGGAATACTGGAACAGCATCAAAAGCTTTGATACGGAAGAAAAATTAGATCTCTTTTTCTACCGTCCCTTGGGCTTCTTAATTGCAAAAGCCTGCCTGGGCACTCCAATTTCTCCTACGGCTCTAACAGTGGTGGGACTCACCCTAGGATTGATCTCTGGTTTCTTTTTCTATGACAATCAATCCACACAAAGCTTAATCATTGCATCCATTCTTTTTGTGTTGGCAGGAGTTTTTGATTCTTCCGATGGTCAGCTTGCGAGAATGGGCGGGAAAAGTACCAAGCTAGGATTAATTCTCGATGGAATCTGCGACAACTTCGTATTTGGCTCTGCCTATTTTGCTTCCATCTTAACTGTGATGCCTCTCTGGGGATGGAGCATTTGGCCCATCGCCATTTTAGCGGGCTTTTTTCATTCCGTGCAAAGTTCGGTTCTAGATTTTTACAATCGCGAATATCTCTATTTCGGTGCAGGAAAAACAAAAGGGGATTACTGGAATCCCTCGGTGGAAGAAGCAAAAAAAGAAAGAGATCGGGCCACCGGGATCTCTCGTTTTTTACTAGGAACCAGAATATCTTGGATCTGGCAGCAAACCGTATTGACCACTCGAACCAGTCAACAGCGTGAGCAATGGAAAGCTCTTGTGAACGGCCCAAGATCTCAAGAGTTTCAAAAAATGTATTGTGAACACAACCGAACCATCTTGCGCTTTTGGCGCCTGATGGGCGCAAACTTCCATACGATTTTAATTTTGATTTTTGTTTTTTATCGTCGATTCGATTGGTATTTAATTTTTTGCGATCTCATAGCTTTGAATATCGCTCTCATCATTCTCCGCCTGGCACAAAAGAGAGTGGATGCTTCTTTTCAGGCCAGACTAATTCAAGAAAAATTCCTTTAATTCACTCAATTGAGCAATCCTGGCGTCAGCCTCGTCTGACTCTGCGTCCCCAATAATCACCGCACTCCAACCCAGTTTTTTAGCGGGAAGAATGTCGTTCTTGGGGTTGTCTCCCACATAAACTAGAAATTCAGAACTCAGCCCAATCTTTTTCTGGGCCGAGAGGAAAATCTTTTCATCTGGTTTGGAAATGCCTTCGTAGTAAGACTCTGTGATTGTGGAAAATAATTCCATCAGTCCGAATTCTCGCAAAATAACATTTAAGTTTCCCGTGAAATTCGAAATTACCGACAAAGGAAAATGAGGCCTCAAATCCAACAAAGCCTCTTTTGAAGCGCTGATATAAAGTTTCATTCTCTCTGTAACTAAATCGCCCGGCATATGAGAAGAAGAGGGGTTCAACTGCAAGGCTTCAGCAATCAATTGCGCATTGAATTGATTAAATTTACGAAGAGCAAGTTGTTTGGCCTCACCGGTTTTCATCATCCGTTGATCAGCCAGGGAATATGCTTCTTGAAAAGAATCTCTTTGATGAAGGGGAATTTGGTAAACCTGTTGAAACGCTTCCCAAAACAATACTCGCGTGTGAATTCCTGGAGCATCGATGCATCCGCCGAAATCAAATACGATATGTTTTATTTGCTTCATCTCCCCTTGGAATAATACTAAAGAACGCCAAGGTAAAGGGCTAACCGGGCAATCTGCCCCGTCGAAGCACGACCTTTAGCTGCAAGACGTTATCATTGAACCTGGCGTCCATTTCATCAGAAGAGCGAACGATCTCGAATAGATTTTCCAGCTGTTTTTGAATGATACTTAGGTATCTGCCCGATACTCGGCGAATTAACATCTTATTGATCAACAAATCCATGGCGAGTTGCGTACCAAAACTTTCATCCCATTCATCGAACTTTTTATAGGCGTCTTTTAACTCTTGGTTGTAGGCATCTGGAAATCGCATCTCAGTGGAAAGAGCCTCAAACCCAGTGTCCGTTTTACGAATCAGATTCACAGATCCAAGTTGTTTTAAACTGGTTTGAATCGCCTTCTCGGAAAACCACACCCTTAATTCCTGCTCTGAAATAGATTTTCTGGCCAGAGTCGACAGCAAAAACAAATGATAATTTAGTTCCGCAGAAGCCAAAACCGAGACTTGTTTGATTGTTAACTCTTGTTGCAGGGATTGTTTTGGTTTTTCGGCAGAAGATTCCTCTTGGGCAGGAATCGACCAATCTCCCTTGGGAAAAAGATAGGCGTTTTTCGGAAACAAAGATCGGCAGTAGGCCAAGATGAGGCGATCTTGCCATTCACCCTTTAAAACCTGTGAAAGTTCGCGAACCACCTTTTCTGAAGGTAAGCCCCCCTGCTCTAGGCGCATATAGTAGGAATAATTAAAGGAAATCCCTTTATTTTTGAGCCATTGGTAAAAGGCCTTGGCCTGGGCATGCCCCTTGGATTTTCTAGCTAGTTTCAGCTCTTCGGAGAAGTCCGACATAAATCTACTATCGGTAGATTCTCTACTTTTCTTAAACTTGAGCCTTACACGGCTTGTTGTTAGAAGCTCGCAGGAAGAAATTTCCCCCAATTTTTTGAGCAGGCTGTCCGGATCCCTCTCCCCCAACCAAGACGCTTCGGACAGTCTGCTCATTTTTTCTAAGGGGGAAATAGAACACAGGGAGAAGTCATGAGAAATTTGTTTATTGTTTCCGCATTCATTTTATTAATGCCCCTTTTGTCGCCTGCCTCAAATGGCGTCGAGCGCGGTTCTGTTAGAGACGCAATTCAAAGCTCGGACGAAAAAATGGACGACGACCTTCTCGACTTTATTTCCGATGCAGTAGCTACTCAATGCTCCTTGGAAAATGCAAAAATTCAGAGCGTGATTATTCAAAAAACAGACAAAGAAGTGGACCAAGGCATTGTAGATACCTTCTACAAAATCCAAATTTCTCTCACCGTGGATGGAAAAACAGAACCTGAATCCATCAATTTAGAAGTTGCGAAATACTATATTTCTAACCCAGCAGTTCCCAATAAAGAGATCTTGTCGATCACCTCTGCTGTTTGTAAATGAGTCTTTCAAATCTTTAAAATTCGTACCATTAAGAACCGCTTCTCCCTCCGGGACAGGCGGTTTTTTATTGAACAAATTTATCGAAGTCTCGGCCGCGCTTCAATTTTTGCCAAGCCTCCAACTCTGACGCCAATAACTCCGCGGGTCTTGGTCTCATGGCCAAAGCTGTATCAATAAGATTAGATTTTAACTGTGCTAGTTCCGTTGGTAAGAGCGAAAAGGCTTGGTCTGTGCCTTTCCAATTACGATCTAAGGTGAAGTGGCGCTCGATCCAATTCGCCCCTAATGCATAAGCCACGGCGTCTAGATGGGTTCCCATATAGTGACCGGAAAATCCCAATTGAAACTTAGGAAAAGCCTCTTTTATCTGGGAAATTTCGCCCAAATACAGATCTTCAATTTTCGTAGGGTAAGAGGAGGTGCAGGCATAAACAGTAAATTGTTCATAGGTGGACTTAGAACGTAGAATTTCAAAAATCTCTCTCTTTTGGTCCCATGTAGTCATGCCTAAAGATACATGCACGGCGAAACCTGATCGCAGGGATTCTTCAAGGAGCGTCCGGTTTCGATTTTCTGCCGAGGGAATTTTTATGTAATCTGGTCGAATGCGTAAAACTTCTTCTAGGCTCTCTGTATCCCAAACGCTTACGGCATATTTTGTACCAAATCTTTTGCAGGCGTCCTTTAGCTTTTCATGTTGTTCAATATCAAACTCCAAAGAGGCCCTGTGCTCGTAATAGTCACTTCCAAAGCTATGATTTGGGTTTGGATGAGGAACTTTTTTATACACAGAATAGGTAGCCAAAGATCTTTTTTGAAACTTCACGTAATCGGCACCAGACTTCGCAGCCTCTTCAATCAATCGAATAGCCAAATCAAGACTTCCTTGATGATTACATCCGATTTCTGCGACTAACTTTGGAGGAAAGTTTCCGTTCATTTTTCCCGTTCTTACAACTTCCTAAATCAAAACCACTTGGCTCAAATTCATAGATTCTTTAGCCGCACAGAGAATCTTCATCACCTCATATCCATCCTCAAGTGAAATCGCGGGAGGATAATCATGTTGCACCGAATTCAAAAACGCCCTTGTGCTGGCCAAAAACATTTCATTTCGATTCCACTCCTTTGGCAAGGAGAAAACTCTGTCTCCCTGGTCTTTTCCGGCGCTCCAAATCAAGTTTCCTTCGTAATTCCAAAAAAGATTCCCCTTAGAACCAAATATTTCACACTTTCTTTGTGTGGGTTTTCTCCAGTAGCTCATTCTCAGATGAATGGGTGCACCATTTCCCATCTTTAAGGTCATCCAGGCTGTGTCTTCTGCAGAAATTTCTAAGCCTGAACGTTTTCCGCCTAAACAGTAAACCGAAAGCATTTTTCCAAAAAGCCAGTACAAATAGTCCACCTCATGGCTTAGGGTGAACACTACCCCACCACCGAGTTCGTCTTTTGAAGCATAGGAGATTCGATAGTCTTCCTCGGGGTGAAAACCCGGCAACCATTCCCCAACCTCAGCATTCACTGCTAATATTTCTCCCAAGGCTCCTGAATCAAGAATCTCTTTCACTTTCGATAAGGTTGGGTGAAAGCGATACTGATAACCGACAAATACTTTTGGTTTCTGCTTCTCTTTCCAGAGATGGAAAAGTCTTTCAACCTCTTCCATTCTCGACCCCACCGGTTTTTCAAGGTAGATGGGCATTTTTTCCTGCACAAAAAATGCGGCCGTTTCCACATGTAGTGAAGTGGGATTACAAACAAAAATCATATCTGGTTGAAAATTTTTCACCTCTTCTAAAGAATAGAATCTTAAGCCATCATTTTCTTTGTGTTTCAATTTTCGAGCGGAATCTAGAGAACCCCAAGCAATTTGAGTAACGCCAAAGGCTTCCAAATTTTTGGCATGCCTTCTTCCAATGGACCCAGAACCAAAGATTACGGCTTTCATTTTTTCTCTCGCAAATTCGACCACAACGACTCAGACCACTGCCAGTCGAAAGGATTATCTAAATCTAGGGAATACTCAGACGGAATTTCTAAAGCTAGAATCTTACTTCCAGTCATGGATTTCTTTTTTAGAATAGTGTCTGAACGGATCAAATCCAAATATCCAGTTTGCCAATACACTTTAGGCAAGACTTGTCTCGGCTGATTATAAAATTCTGAAGGCAACTCTGGATCCGCACCAGAAACAAACGGAGCTAGAGTGCTTCCATTTTTTTTCCACATTTTATAGGGACTTTGACTGGCTTCTATAACAGCCCGAAGAGAATCAGCTTGAGCATCTTTATTCATTAATTCTATCGCAGCGAAAAGATCTTCCACTCTTCTCATTGGCGAAGTTGGTCGAAGTTGCATCACCATTTCTGGAATGCCACTCTCTTTTTCTATCCATTTAAGAAAATGTTCAAAGACAGGAAAATCCAGAGCTTCATCTCGCGATAAAAGCTCCGGACGAAGAAATGGAACTTCAGCTCCAAAGGACCTAGCGATTTCCGCTAACTCGGGACAGTCTGTGCTAACAAAAATTCGATCTACTTTTGAACATTCTTTTGCCACCAAAATCGAATGCGCCAATAGAGGAATTCCCAGAAATTCTTTTTTATTCTTATGGGGTATGGATTTTGATCCCCCACGGGCTGGTATCAAAGCCACGATTTTGGATGATCGAATAGACATCTCCATAACCATAGAACACCCCGGCCAAATTCCAAAGAGAGTGTGGGAAATTGAAGGTGCTCCCCCCTCTTCCCGCGGTGCTTTCGATTTTCACCATGGATCCCCAGTTCGATGACGCCAAAATTGAATTTTCTACATTGACCAAGGCACGTAAAAAACCCCAATGATCCAAGCACTTAGTCGATTTACACGGACACCATTTCTTTGCTGCTCCGGATAAGGAATTTCCACCGTCTCCCGATAAGGAAAGGTATGGTTTTTCTTTTATTTTTTGCAGCCCTACTTCCAGCTTTGGGTTTCGCCGATGTTAGCCTGATCGTTTGGAAACCATCGGGCTATGAATACTCATTCGTGCTCCCCCAAAAAGAAGGGGAATCGGCCAGTGCGGCTGTGGAGCGCTATCTTCAGGAGCTTCGTTCTGACCCTCAACTTAAGACTTTTGCAGATCATCTAAGTATTGTGCCGAGAGGATCCGTGGAATCTCTTTCCCCCCAAAAGAAACCCATGGTTCTTGGAATTGCCAACGATTCTTTTGATCTAGACCCCCAACCCGAGCGCGTAAGGAGAGTTTTGGGTCCGTTGGAAGAAAGAGGAGGTGCCACATTCCTTGCTCCCATAGCAGTGACAAAAGGCTTATCCGAAGACGACGCGAATGATTTTCGAAAAAAAGTGGGTGCGAATTTCGATGGACTTGTCTCCATGGGTGGCGACGACATTCACCCCTCTTTGTATGGAGACAAAGACCCCAAAGGACTGTCCGTAAATACGAATCTCTCTAGAGATAAAGAAGAACTGCTTTTGGTCCGTGCCTACCTAAATGAAGGCAAAGGAATGTTCGCTGGAATCTGCAGAGGTCACCAGATGGGTGGAATAGCCGCCTCTTGCCCCTTGGTAAAAGATATTCGCGAAGAGCTAAACTTAGATCATCCCAAAAACATTGACCATTCCATTGCGCCCAACAAGGATGCTGGAAGGCTTACCCTAAGCTTATTTGATGGAAATTCTTCCATAGTCGTAAATTCCATTCATCATCAGTCCATCGCCATTCCAGAAAAACCAAATCCAAAAATCAAGATCACCGCCTTAGCAAAAGATCAATCTACCATTGCGGAAATAGCAGAGTATTACAATGGCCGCGGACTAAGCGTGCAAAGCCACCCTGAACGCATGACTTCCTCCGCCTATCACGCAAGGTTTTATGACACCCTTTACGGGGAAATTGATTTAGCCAACGCACGACGAACTTCACGCCCCCTCTCTCGCATAGATCTAAGCAAGACTCTTTTTGGTGTGGAATATACCTTCCAAGATCAGGGCATGGTGGACGAACCCGGACGAATGACCATGGAGACACCTCACAAACGAGCAAAACTGGAACGATTCAAAAGCGCCTATTTAAAAGAACTAGGAATTGACGAAGCGGCCGTTAAAAATAAGCCAGGATTCAAACCAGGTGATTTTATCGATGTTCCTGGCGACGGCAGACACGTAATGAACATGGAGCCAGTTACTATCGAAGTGAATACGACACCGAAAACCTTTGATGAAATTCAAGCTGCTGCAAAAAAAATCTTCGTCGCGTCAGAGAAAGCAGATCTAGTGCCTTATGTGAACCCAGCGGCCGAACGCTCCGGAATGGGACACATTCACGTGGGCGCACGCACAATTGGTGATTCACCTTTTTACAAAAACCCTCACCTCTTACGAAATATGATGGTGTACATCCAAAAACACCCATCTCTTCTCTGGGGATTTGCAGAAGCCTATGACATTGACGGCATGAATTTACCCTCTAACCAAGACGCCACCAATATTGAAACTTATCACAAGCCACAACAGCAAAAAGCATTTGCTAGAGCCGTTAAGAATTTCGATGAATGGTATCAAAGAACTTTGCGAGAAGGCGGCAATCTCGATGATGGACTTCGACAGTTTTTGAAGTTTTTGAAAAAGGAAAACGCCCCTGGAATCGATTTTTTTCGACACTATCGATTCATCAACTTAGAACACTTACGCGAAATTGAAGGCAGCCCAACTCCTGTGGATCCAGGAAAAGCAGGAAAATTCACAGTGGAATTTCGAAACTTTCGACCTCCTCGTACGGCAGATCATGCGGTTGCGCATTCGGAATTGTTGTTGGCTATGATGGAAAAACTCTCCGAGCCCGGATATCTGGAAAAACTAGAGGAAATTCCGATCTCTGCCTATGACCGATTTCATTCGGCCACAAAAGTTGCTTCCGATTGGGAAATTGTGAAACGGGAATTACCAAGATACAACTCAGTCTGGGACGATTCCGTTGGTGAATATGTTCAGAACCAATTGGGTCGAGAGGCGATTTTGGCAAAACTTCCTAAGGGAATGAAGGCTGAAATTTATCCTGCCTACTCTCCCAAAAGAGAAAAAGGCACAAAGTTTGAGATGCGCTTACCTGTAGAATCCAATGATCCTCCAAAAATTCAGTTTGGAAATGCACCCTTGGAGTTCGAAAAAGTTGCAATGGACGGAAAACTTTTTTGGGTGACGACTTTCACTGCAGAAAAAAGTGGAACCGGACTTCGAGTGGAAAATATAGAGAAATTGAACAATCCCGCATTCTGCAAAAAATGGTTCTCCGTGATTGATTAATGTCCGCTCACGGGGTCGGCCAAGCGCTCGCCTGCGCATCCCATTCTCGGCTCCGCTCGGCCCTGGGAAAACTCCTCTCGCTCCCTTCCCAGTCGCTCGGCGTGCCTCTGCACGCCGGAGTTTTCCCTTCGACCCCTGCCCGTTACCTTTCCATACTTTTTAAAATTCCCAGAGACGAGACGGACGAGGATGCGTATCGTGAGCCGTACGCAAAGTACGGCGGAACGAACGCAACGAGGACAACAAGGTATTCTGGGAATTTTAAAAAGTATGGTGGGCAGTGCAGGGGTCGAACCTGCGACATCCACCTTGTAAGTACGTAAAATGCAGATTATGTAACGCTGTGATTTTGCTCAAAAACTAAGTTAAATCATTAATATTAAATGAGAATGGGCACTCTCGGAACTTTGCAGATTTACCCAAATTAACTCACTTTTTTCCTACTTCTTTGACACAAGATGGACACAATACAGATGCCCTGCCGCTACGCATTAAATCTCCCAACTGTAGCCTCAATCCATTCTCTTAATTGAACTTCTAAATCTAGGGGCTCTATCCATTGTCGATACATCACCTGTTGAATATCAAAATGTATCTTCTTACCCTCTTCATCATTTCCGCCTATAAAATCTTTGTGAACAACATGAAAAACCGGACGCCCCAAGCCCCTCGCAAAGCCAGCTTCATAATAGGCCCCACGATTATTATAAGTTAACTCACAAACCACGAATCGAGCCTGTCGGATTTCGGAAATAATTCGATCGGTAATATTATCAGTGTGGTTTTGATTTACTAAATTTGCTTCGTAACCAAGCGCTCTACAGGCCCGCTTGATCGCCTCTAGTGCATTTTCTCTCAGGCATGGGATACCATCCTTCCATGAAAAAGCGGCGGCAATAAACACTTTATTGGTATTAGGAAAAACATTTCTCTTTCGTAAGACCTCCCAGCCTTCGACAGTTATTCGAACTGGAAGCTGATATAAATCTCTAACACTTGAAATATACTTTTTTCCCGCAGGAAACTGAGGAGATATTAAGGACATTTTGTAAAGATGCGAGAGCACGGCAGAAAGTTCTTCATCGTCTACAATCCTTGCCCATGCTCGACTCGAATGCTTTAGAATTGACCTAGTGTAGGCTCTGGCATTAGATCTTTCTCTGGCCAATTCCTCTAAAAATTCAATTGGCTTGCTAGCATGATCTACCGATTCCGCGGCCACATCATCAAAAGATAATACTACCGTCTCCCACTCTCCCGTCCTTCGAACATCATTGCAGTGTTTTTGAAGGCTTTCTACGTTTTCTCGAATTGTCCAAAGGGGAACAACTTTCTTTCTTTGGCGAATCAATTCGATTGTTTTTCTGGCGCAATTTGCCTGGGCCTGAGTAATAGGAACAGAGGCTTCTCGCTTAATCCGTTCAATCTGAAACATAACAGAATCGGTTAAAGAAAATGATCCACATGCTTCTGAGTTTACATTAAGCCTTTGCTCGAGGGGATTCTCTTCAACTTTCGCTTTACTTCCGCTAAATGGACAGGTTCCGTGCTTAACTTTCATTTAATAAAATTAGTTCCTACCACTCGGAGTTTCGATTTTTTTCTTCAAATTTTCAATCTTTATATCAATATCTCTTACAGAGCTACCCATTAGTCGGTCAGTTTTTTCATCGATCTTTCTTATTTCGCTCTGAATGCTCTCATATCTAATTTTTTCGCTAGCCAAAGCATGCTCTTTTATAATTGGCCCACAGACACCAACCAGTTCTCGAGTTTGATCGCTCATTTCCCGTCTCGCAATCAGCATATCAACGGCGCTAATCGTTAATTGATCCTCAAATATTTTGATCTGTTTTTGGGTCAACCAAATCAAAATCAAGGTAAGAGCAACTGAAGCTGAGATAGAAAATATTGCCAGAAAATTTTTACTAATAGCATCTTTAATCGAAAACTCATGTTGAGTTTTTCTAATTTTTAGATCAAAAACTAAAACTTTTAGCTGGTGGCTTTCTGATTTCTTTTCCTGAATTTGTTTACGGATCTCATGTGCTTCGCTGATCTTTCTGGTGGCCCCCAACTCCTCCTCCAACGACTCAATCAATTCTGACAATTCTTTAATTTCACTCTCATATTTAGAAATGGCGCTAGAGAGCTCGTCAAGAAACGAAGGTCGGAAGCTCATATTAATCCAACATGCCTTGCCAACTTGAGTAGCCCGGTAGGCTCATAATACATTGCGCTGCCTGCCGACCTCTTGTCCAATAGATCGTCTCGAATAAGCCTGTCAGTTAATCGAATAAAATGAATTCCGGAATCAAGTTTTAGTTCCTTGTATTGTTTTGGACGCATTGGTGACTTAAGGCAGCACTCCAGAAGTTCAATCTGTTTTTTCGAGTAGGCGGCAAAACTCACCTCTCTACCGACCACCTCTTTTAATGCGAGTTCTGCATCAGCCCCTTTTATTACCCGAATCGTAGGGTACTTAGATAAAATTTCAATCGTAAGTGACTCGCAAATTTTAAATAGAAGGCGAATTTGGCCGTTGGTTAATGTGTAAAGGTCTTCAATGAATCTGTCTTCTAGTGGAATCTGAGGAAGATTATTTGGATCTATCGCCAAAGAAACTCGTCGCTTACTTAAAATTTCTAAGGTTTCTGATTTACTTAATGGATCAAGCACAGTCTCTTGTCCACTTAATCTATCAATTACTCTTATTCCATCTTCAGTGGACCGTAGGTCGGTGTATAGACCTTCTTGCCCAAGCATCACAATACAAAGGCCTTCCACAAAAAGGTAGTCTCTTAATTCGTTCAAAAGTCTCGTGGAGGTCTCAAGCTCAAGTATATCTAAATTATCTATAGTAAGATAAATACCCTTTCGCTTAAGATCACCCCTAACTGCTTCAATCGTCCTGCGCAGGAGATCTTGTTTTGCGTTTGTGTCCAAAAACTGTTCAGCTCTACTTACGCTTTCCTTTGTGTAGTCCTGTAAATCTTGTCTGACTCGATGAAAGTTACTAAGCCTTTCACCCCTGAACATATCTTGGTTCTGTCTGATAAATTCATCAGCAGAAAAAACGATCGAAGATATAGCCCTAAGTAGAACCCTATCAACACTATCGCTATCTTCTAATTGAATTTTTTTATAATTCGGTAGCATGTTTTCCGGATAAAACTCTATTCCATATCGCCTCAAAATGACTTCTCCCGGCCCACTCAATGAAGTCAAGTATTGCATCGCGTTTACGAACGAGGTTTTTCCAACGCCTCGCCTTCCAGTAACCAAATGAACTCCAGAACTAGGGTTCATTGCTATCATAAATTTTTTAACGTCTCGGGTGCGCCCTACAAATTGATTGAAGTCTTCTTCTGTGGGTTGAAGCGGGTCTCTAAAGAATGGAGATCGTTTGAATCCTAATGTTTCGTAGAAGCTGGGCATTGCTACACTATTTCCTATAATTTGTCAAGAACGAGACACGGCATAAGTCCTTAATAACTAAGGACTTATGGATTAGGTGCAGTGGGTTCCGTTTTTTTTCCGGAACCCTCCGTAATAGACCTTATTTGGGCTAGAAATTCAAGACAATTACAAGGGTTCCGTTTTTTTTCCGGAACCCACCGCAGTGAACTTCCCAAATGCCCACCAGTGTCTCCCAAAAGATACACCGCAAAAACAAATGGATTTAATGAAAACAAAAGCGAAATTAGGAAAAGCAAACATCAAAGATTCTAGCGAAAAACGCTAACCCTCAATCTCCCCAAAACACCGCATAACACTCACCGCTTTCTTTAAAGTCTCATCTTCAAAGCGCTCTCCAAGACCATCAAATACATCTTGAATTCGAGACATGTGGCCCCAATCTACAGATTGCCACGGAATCAATCTATGAACAGATGAACGCTGCCCCACCAAATCGTTATCGCCCTTACTCTGTAAAATAAATAGCTCATCATTCTCAAGGACAAGTCTACAAATTCCCAAACTACTCTTAGGGGTATTGTTATCTCTAGCCTTCTCCCCCAAGAAAATCACTAAATACAATGGGTTCCACAGGCTGACCTGATCTCGCAGCAACTCTTCCATATGATTGCGGACTTGATCATTCCATCTACTTCGGTATTTTACTTCGACCAACCAAGACTTCGTCATTTCGCCATTTGCAACAAAGAAATCGGGAAGAGTGCGAAGCGGCTTAGGCATATCCATCTCCCTATACTGCTCCGAGCTTAATGCTTGCGCCTCACGAATCACCTCTTCTACACCCAACGGCACCAAACGGTATCCAGCATCATTCAGAAGCGCACGCAAGAGAACCTGCGTCACCCCACTCTTAATTCGATTCGAAAAATCCATTGATCGCCCTCATCTATGTAGAAAAAATTGAACCCAAGCGGACCTCAGTTATGCCTCCTGGATCTCCTTTAATGTTTTCCCAGATTCAGTTTTCCACTCTGTTCTTCCATTCGAAGGTCTGCCCAAAAGAATAAATGCTGCCTGTGAAGGCGAATTAAAAACATAGTCTTGGGAGAAAACATAAAACTCATCGCCACTTTTTGTGATAACGCCTTTCTCCAGTAGCACTCGTCTAAACTCTCGCGCATTCTCAGGAAATGAAGGAACTTCTTTCACCAAAGCCTTAGATCCATTCTTCACTAAAAACCCCTCAGGAGCATCCACACCCAGTGCAATCACTTCACCGCCCGACTTAAGCTGTAGCAAGTGTTGCGAGACGCCCATTAAGGCAGAATCTACGCTTGGAACCTCAAAGATCTTTATGCCAACGGTGGAACAAATTAGACGAAAATCTATTAAGAAATTTTCCATATCTGCGATCTCTGGCTCAGATAGTGTAGAAACCTCAGGCGAGTTTCCATTTTCAAGCTCACATCTCTTGGCATTAGCCGCCATTTCGATTAGACGAGCTTCAAGATACTGTACGTGAGCTTTATTAAGGCTATTATTCACTCCCGTCAAAACTACAATTGTATCCCAAAATTCTTTATCTCTTTCGTGAGAGTTGATTCTATTAATAATCGAATCGCTCTCACCAATATAGGCCTTAGCAAAGCCGGAATCACCGTCTGTTCCCAAAAGTACATATATTCCTGGAGTTTCAACTTCTTTTCGTTTTCGCAGCTGGGAAATCTCAGCACGTGAACAAATTATCACGCTACCATTCCAAGATGTTTTTTCTATAATTCTTAAGCCATCTGGTATTCCACTGGTGAGAAATATTTTTATTGAGCATGGTCTATAGAAAGACATTTTCACCTCCAAGAATCCAACTGCCCGGCAAAAGACCCTCAGGCGCACCCAACCACATATGATCGGAACTTCCTCACATTTCTATTAGTTTGGAATTAGGCAAGTCACGCTACCGAATAAAATAGATTTACGACTCTACTTCACGGATTCAGCCACAGCTATGGCCACTAAAAACGAGTATTTTTAAGATTAGACAATAACTTACTTTTTAAATTGAATGGACAGCTTACATCCAACCGCTTTTGCAATCTGTTCCAAGGTCGAAATCCTGAAGTCCTTTTTCCCCGATAAGAAATTCGACATTGTTGCCTTATTTAGGCCCTTGTCCCAGCAAAAATCTTCCACGGTTCCGTGATGCTTGCCTACGTACTCTCGCACCTGAGCACGCACTAAATCTAAGATTTCTTGGTTAGCCTTCTTCACCACCCAAAGGCTATCAATCGATTTACAATATTGAATTTACGATCGTAAACTAAGGAGAACCCATAACGTAAACGGAGTGCGCATGAAGACTGTTCAAATAATAGTGTGCCTAGTTACATTTCTATTGGCGTGGCGAGCCACACAATTCATCCAAGCTGCATTCTTGGCGCTGGCCATACTAACGGCTCTAACATTGTTTATTTTAAAGGTTCTAAATGGAAAACTGCCAAAAGTTCCAGGGATCTCGAACCCAAATCTCAAAGTATTCCTAATTTCATTTTCCATCTCTGCGTTTGTCGGACTATACATTGGGCATGGACGGATCAGAAAGGAAACCGAACTCAATTCTCACAAGCAAGCGCAAGCCAATGAAAGAGAAAAGGCTGTCGTAGCGAACGAACTTGAAAAGGCAAAAAATTTCGCAGCAGAGCTAAAGAAACGCCTACGAGCAGCAGGAGTAGATGAATCGATTGTTAAAAATGTGAAAGTCTATCAAATCAGCGGCACGATGATAAAAATAGCAATAGTCGTTACCAATCACTGGATTAGCCAACCTACTCATGCCAAACACCAAAATATTCAAACAATCGAACTTCTATTAAAAGAAATCTCCGGACCAAGTGGATATTCTTTCACGTTTCTAGACGAATTAAATAATGAGGTCGCTGGGAAAAAAGCTCATGGCGGTTACTGGAGTAAATAATCCATACTAGTCGCGCCCCTGAATCTTCTTAATTTTTTCCATAATTTCAACTAAGGCAGCTCCCCTTTCTTCATGCTCCAAGACCTCACCCTTTTTCCACATTCCTAAATGGGCCCCGATCAGAAATAGAGCTTGCACCTTATTTAACAGAACTATTCTATAACCCGCGCCATACCTGTTAAACCATACCTTGATTTCCTTAACGCCACTCAACTTGCCTCGAGGAATAGTTGGATTTCCCTTCAAAAAGGAAACCCCATCCAAAATGTTTGAGAAACCAATATTTTTAAGCTCTCTTAAAACCTGATCGGCATTCAATTTAGTCCGATTTTCACGATCTTTCATTGCTCTTTTGATTGCCAACCTTATTCTAGTTTTTTCTAGCAGCTGGAATGCTATCTTTCCTGCATTTGGGGCTGAGTAACCCGCCCTAATCGCCGCTTGCGTTGCGTTTAAATCAATGAGGTATTCATTAACAAAACGTATTTGCTTTGGTGTCATGCCAAAATCCAATGCTCTAATTGCAACATCGTTTTCAAATCTTTTTCTTTTTTTATTCAGAAAGTTACCTCGGAAATAGTATTCGTTAGTGCAATTAGTGCGTTAAATATCAAATTCGCAGCCAATATTGTTTGTGCATCTCAAATTCATCCAAAGCCTATCCCTCTTTCCGCCTATGGTTCTTTGCGACGCAGATCTAACCACTCCCGGCAATGTTTTTGTTACTTCCATGGAGAAGTCTCGCTTACTGAGCGGATACTGGATTTTGTTCTCGGTACACCAATCATCATAGATTCGATAAAGCTCCCCTACGGGAGTCTCCGCACCCAATTCTAATTTGCAGAATTGTAAAACGAATTCTCTGGCGGGGTTTGAATCGAGTTTTACCTCCTCCTTTTCGCTAATCATTTCTTCAGACTCCAAAAATCTTCCCCTACTTCTCAAGCGGCTATATCCTTCTAGACTCCAGTTTATGATTCCCGGTAGCTCCCCGGCCTCCTCCCACCACTTTTGATCGGTTAATTCCCTTTTCTGCTTTTCTACTGGCACAGTGGTTTTCATGTGAATCGCCAACATTCTTCGCCAAATTCCATTAGTTCTATCCGTAAAAACTGGCCTTGCATTGCTGGCGAAAATCAATCGTGCGGTAGGCCTCATTGAATAGCCATCGCGATTCTTTCTTTCGACGTGAATTTCACCCCCAGAGACTATCTGTTTTAGAATGCTATCATTGCTTTTCTTAAAGCTGCCGACTTCTTCGACGATGTTTGCCAATTTGCCATCCATTGTTGCTAATGGAAAAGTCCTGATTGGATCAAAAGCCTCTAAGGAAACGGCTGAAGTATTTTCTTCTCCAAGCAATGCGCGAAGCACGGTGCAGATTACTGATTTTCCGTTGGCCCCATCTCCGAAAAGAATTAGGAATTTTTGGTAGGACGAATCATACACCATACAAAGACCAAAAAACTCCTGAACCAAATTTCTGGTTTCAAGGCATGGAATCACGTCTTCAAGGAACTCTTTCCAAATCCTGCAATCAGCCATAGGGTCAAAATTAAACGGGAGAACATATCTACAAAAATAGATTCGTGAGTGAGGGGTCAATGGTTCGCTCGATCCACGAACCAAGTCATCAATATTTAAAAGGCCATTTTTAAAGGGAATAAAATTCCTAGCCTCCTTTTCACTGTCGATCCAGAATGGGGCATTAATTGAACTAGAAAGGTGTCCCATTCCTTCAATATTCTTCATAATTTCACTACAAAATCTTCCATTTGCTTTTGATCTAAGAAGAGGGTCCTTCTGGAGAAATCTAATAATATCGGCAGACAGATCTTCTCTTGGGAGAAGTTCGTATTTATTTCCTTTGAAATAATAGAAGTCGCCTTTGTAATGACGAATATCTAGATTGTCGGCCCCACAGTACTTACTACTTTTTAGGTACATGTCAGCTAGGTCAGCAAAGTTTATTTTGAGTTTTTCCGATGTAAACAACTGAACAAATGGATTCTTTTCATGTTGAACAAGGTGCCTCCGAAGTAATTCTTCTCCCTCAGATATTGGCAAACCTGAGTCATGGATATATTTATAGGCCACTTCAAATAACTGCTCCTTTGGAATTCCGCTACCCAGTCCCTCCCTAACGATCTTTGTCATCGTCGAGTTTCTTTCTCCCTCTCGAGTTGGCAGCAAACCGACCCAATCCTCAAACGATTTACTGGATTTTCCTTTTTTAAACTTTAGTTTTTCAAAAATAGCCTCAAGGCTGTAGCGAGGCCCGCCGAATTTGGTCAGTCTGACCAGAACTGGATTCTTTCGATCCTTTAGATGTAAAAATCCAGGCAATCGCATCACTCTGCAAAGATCCTTAACAGTGGCGTCAGAGCTGTAAACTGAAGCCGCTGATTTTTGTAAATGGGAAAAAATTTCTGCATCAGCGAAAAGCGGGTCATTCAAAAGAAAATATCCGTGTTCGCCCCTAGCCGACTTTACCTTTAGACTAAATTCTAGGTGGTTATCATCAAGTGCGCCGTCATCTTTATCGACAAAAACTGCCCTTATTTTTTTAATATTTTCTATTTTCCGTCCTTTCAAATCTGTTTGGTTGATTGCAACAAATATTCCTGCCCCCTCGTTGTTGAGAGCAATCAGTTGGTCCTTACAATTTTTGAAATTTCCATTGATAACTCTACTGAATCGAGAGTCTTTTGAACCCGTCCCTTCAGCAAAAGTTTGAAATGTGAACTCTTGATCGCCGGTCACGGAACCAATTTCTTCAAGAAAGGATTCTGCATCCGAAAGATTAATCTCTGGTTTCATTTTTTCCTCCCAGGCCAAGTTGGTCAGGAGTTCGCTGTAAAATTGAGCAAATACTTTTTACTTCTTCGCTCCTTGGAACTTCGTATCCATTGATTATCCGCGACATCCTTGCCTCACTAGAAATGCCCGCCAGGCGCACTAATTCCGCCTGCGTCATCCGCAATTTTCTGATTTCATTAGCTAATAAAAAGTTTGGTTTCATAGTTTAAAGACTCCATTTAGGGTAAAAAGTTTTTTCAGATCAAACGTAGCACTCGAGCTAAATTGCTCAAGGACCACACAGAGGAAGTCACGTGACAGGTAGAGATACTCTTAGAATTCTTAAGAAAAATAACTTCAGTCGCGATCGTCGAAGGCAGGTTGTCGAGGATATGATCTTCGTTCTGGACGAAATAAAAAGAATTCAGAACCGAATCAGAGACCTGGATGTAAATCATCTCAGTAAATTACTTTCCATGATAATCCAAACATCAGTTCCAGCATCTGCAGCTGCACGCAAGGCTCTGCAGCTCGAGAGATGGGGTAACCTAGATGAGAGGAGCCGTAAAACAGTGCTGTCAAATCCAACCAAAAAGGTGACCGTTTATCAGTCAGAATTAATGCACTATTTACAATTCGGGAATGGGCTTAAATTTCAAACAAAAGACCCATATTTATCTCAATCCGACGCAGCAAGATTTACCGCGTTTTTTTGCGTTGTTACTGGGGCCAGATCTGGAGATTTTGTTGCATATGAGCTCAAAAAATCTTTGGACAAAATTGCCGTTCTTGAGAAAAAAACAGAGACGCTATCGATGACCATTCAGCGGAACTATCGAAATTGGAACACTGGACAACTACCAGGACTTCGCCCAGGTGTTTACTCTAGCTGGTCAAATCGAGAAGGTGCCGAAAAATACTATACATCTTCTAAGGAGGCGGTAAACAAAAGACGAGTAAAGGTGACTATTCAGGACATCAATTCTAAAAGAGTCACGTAGCTTCCGCCGCATGAGGAATGACATGAATTTTTTGTGGGTTATGTTTGATTCCCATGAAAAAAAACATAATTCCAAAGCTAAATAGTACCAGTTTTGGCAGCTCAGAGATTCCCCATCCGGTCCCCATTTTGCTTACTGTATCAGAAACTTCGTCTCTGATACGAGTATCTCCAAAGACTATTTACAGATGGGTTTATGAAGGCAAAATCCCCCATGTAAAACTATTTGGGAAGCTTCTTTTTGATAGATCAGAGATTGTTGGTCTCATCCAAGCTCACTCTGTAAAAAATGATTTTGAGAAAGGGCATTCGGCAGGTAATTTGATCGAGCAAAGTTCCGAGAGACATTCTCGGAAAGGTTCTTTGATATGAGAGTAGCCCTTACAAAACGCCGAAATTCCAATGGCGTATCTTATGTTGCCGATTTTCGAATCGGTAAAAAAAGAATAAGAAAAGCTCTAGGCTCAAACAAATTTTTAGCTCAGGCTGCCGCAGAAGAAATTGAACGCGGCTTGTTGCTTGGAACCAGTAACTTTTTGCACAGGAATCGAAAATTGTTAGTTAGCGAACTTGCAAAAGAATACCTAGATGCTACCGCCTCGAGGAGAAGACCTAGAACACAATACGAGGAGTTGAATAGATTCAAAAATTCTATTTTACCAGCGTTTGGTGATCTAAGAATTTCTGAAATCTCTCAGCGCCATATTGAACACTGGATTTCAGAGCGTTTCTCCTCGGGCCTAAAGCCCGGCACCGTCAATCGACATATCGTGTCACTAAAGGCAATGTTTCAAAAAGCAGTTGAATGGGATTACCTACCCAAGTCTCCCGCTTCAAGAATCAAGAAACTGAAAGAGCCCCTTGGCTCAGCTAGGTTTCTTTCCAAGATTGAGGCGCAGCAGCTTCTCGAAGCATCTGCTCATGGTCCGGCCCATTTATATCCATTGATTCTGTTAGCTCTTCATACAGGAATGAGATGGTCCGAATTGAGACATCTTCGCTGGCAAGATTTGGATTTTCAAAGAAATGAAATTCGAATTGAAATCACCGAAATGCATCAAACCAAGAGCGGGAAATTTAGGTGCGTTCCTATGACCCAGGAAGTTCGTGAATACTTCGTAGAAAGACGCGGGATTGGATTTCTTTTCGGTAACCCGAACGGAGGTCCAATTAGACAGCTTCATAAAAGCTTTCATAGCGCCTGTAAACGCGCCGGGATTACGGAATTCCGCTTTCATGACCTCCGACATACCTTTGCCAGCCACCTAACTATGAATGGCGTTCCCCAACGCGCAATTCAGGAGTTGCTTGGCCATGGTAGCGGCCGAATGACGGAGAGATATAGCCATCTCTCTCCAAAACACATTCATGATGCAGTAAAAGACTTTCGGATTGGGTTCGGTGATCGACAAGAAAAGTCAGGTCACGTTTTGGACACATTTGCAAAAATCTAGAAAATTGTGTTCGCTTGAATTCAATCCGCAAAAACTAAAAAAGCCACTCGAAACAACGGTTTCAAGTAGCTTTTAATTGGTGGGCAGTGCAGGGGTCGAACCTGCGACATCCACCTTGTAAGGGTGGCGCTCTGCCAACTGAGCTAACTGCCCATCGCCAAAGATCGTGAGTTCACGAATTTCGGTTAGGAAACGTTTAGATACCCTTAATTTGGTAATTTCGTCAACCTTCAGATAGCTGGAATAGCAAAAAGAAGTTATAAGCATTCCACACCTTATGAACATTAGAAATATTGCGATCATCGCTCACGTAGACCATGGAAAAACCACCCTTGTAGATGCTCTTTTGAAGCAATCGGGGGTATTTCGAGACAATGAACAAGTTGCTGAACGCTTAATGGACAGCATGGACCAGGAAAAGGAGCGAGGCATCACCATTGAAGCCAAAAACGCTTCATTCCAATGGAAAGGCACCAAGGTCAATATCGTTGACACCCCAGGCCACGCCGATTTCGGTGGTGAGGTAGAGCGGATTCTCACCATGGTAGACGGTTGTTTGTTGCTGGTGGACGCTTCCGAGGGCCCCCTACCCCAAACCCGATTCGTGCTCAATAAGGCGCTCGAAAAAGGCCTAAAAGTTATTGTAGTTATTAATAAAATTGACCGTCCCGACTCTCGAATTGGTGAAGTGGAAAACGAAATCTTTGATCTTTTCATCGACCTCGAGGCCCATGAAGATCAAATGAATTACGAAACCATTTACGCCATTGCCAGAAACGGCCTGGCCACCACTCAGCGCCCCTCGAACCATGCGGAAGCCATGAGTTTTAAGGGCAATCTTGAGCCCCTATTCGACGCTATCGTAAGAATTGTTCCTCCTCCAAGAGTAGAAGCCGATAAGCCCTTTGCTCTTGTAGTAAGCAATCTTTCTCATAGCGACTTTTTGGGCCGTATTTGCGTAGGAAGAATTCAACAAGGCTCGGTAAAAGTCGGACAACAAGTGGCCGTGCTTGGTCGAAACGGAAAAAGAACCACCGCAAGAATTCAAGAGCTCATGACCTACCAGGGCGCAAAGCAGATTAAAGCGGAACTCCTAGAGGCTGGCGACGTAGCCGCCATTGCCGGAGTGGAACAAGTGGAAATCGGTGACACCATCACCACCATCGACAATATGAACCCACTTCCCAGAATTGAAGTGGATCCACCAGCCGTAAATATGGGCTTCCTTGTGAACTCATCTCCCATGGCGGGACGTGAAGGAAAAGTTTTGCTCTCTCGAGAACTTTTAGAGCGCCTAAAGAAAGAGGCCTTGAGAAATCCGGCCATTCGAATTGAACCCACAGATTTTCCGGATGAGTTTTTGGTATCTGGCCGGGGTGAATTGCAGTTGGCAGTAATCGTAGAGGCCATTCGAAGAGAAGGTTTCGAGGTTGCTGTTGGGAAACCGAAAGCTGTATTGAAAACCGTTGATGGTGTCCTCTGTGAACCTATTGAAAAAGCTTACATTGATATTCCCGAAGATCACTTCGGCGTTGTGAATGAAATGCTTTGCCTCAGAAAAGGCAAAATGGTGAATATGATCAACAAAGGCTCGGGACGCGTTCGCCTAGAATTTGAAATCCCTTCACGTGGATTGATTGGAATTCGATCGCACTTTCTAACGGCCACCCGCGGAACTGGAATTCTAAACACAATTTTCCACGGATACGAACCCTTCAAGGGTGATATTGCGGAAAGACAAAACGGAGCCATGGTGGCCGACAGAGTGGGCACCACGGTGCCCTACGGTTTGTTCCATCTGGAGCCTCGCGGACAACTTTTCATCGGTGCTGGTGTGGAAGTGTATGAGGGCATGGTGATTGGCGAACATTCCAGAGATAACGATCTTTGGGTCAATGCCATCCGAACGAAGAAACTTACCAACATGCGCGCCTCTGGAACCGATGAAGCAACCACGCTATCGCCTCCACGCCAAATGAGCCTTGAACGCTCCTTGGAATGGATTAAAGACGATGAAATCGTGGAAGTGACGCCCAAAAACGTACGTATCCGAAAACGAAAGTTAAAGAACCCTACGTAGATTTTCTAAGAAAAAAGGGGTGGAACTCCATTCCACCCCTTCCCGTTCAACGATCATTCACTAACGATCTAAACCTTTTCAATTTTCTTGAAAAATCGAACCTAGGTTAGTGCGCCACGCTTGGCACGCCACCCTTGGGATCGTTTTTCTTTTTCGCCAATTCTTTTTGCTGAGCCTTTTCCTGCTCGATCACATCTTTTGGCTTCATGAAGTTTGCTGGATCAGGAACCTCTAAAGCCAATCGCAACACCTCGTCGGCATGAGTCACTGGATGAATTTCCAGTCCCTCTAAGATCTCTTTAGAAATCTTGGTCAAATCCTTCTCATTCTCTTTGGGAATGATGATGGTATCTGCACCGCCAAGTTTCGCTGCAATCAGTTTCTCTTTAAGTCCACCGATAGCCAATACTCTACCACGAAGAGTGATTTCACCGGTCATGGCGACGTTACGTTTCACTGGAACTCGCATGAATGCTGAGCTCAATGCCGTTGCCATGGTGATCCCTGCAGATGGACCATCTTTTGGAGTGGCACCTTCAGGAACGTGCAAGTGGATATCAATCTTATCATAGAAGTCTGGAGCCAACCCTAACAACGGAGCACGCATTCTTACGTAACTCATTGCAGCCTGTGCCGACTCTTGCATTACATCGCCAAGCTTACCCGTAACCTTGAGATTGCCTTTTCCTGGAAGAACGGCCACTTCGATCTGCAAGAGATCTCCGCCCGATTCTGTCCAAGCAAGACCGTTGGCCAAACCAATTTCCGCCACTTCCTCTGTTTTCGAAATGGAATACCGAGCAACTCCCAAGTATTTCTCCAACATTTTGGGAGTAACCGTAATCTTTTCGCTCTTAAAATCAGAAGCTTTCGACTTCTTCTTTTTCGCGTCTTTCTCTTTTAGAACACTTGCCTGTCCTGATTTGCCCATTTTTCTTACGATCTGGTGGGCTACTTTTCGGCACAAACCGGCGATTTCTCTTTCTAGATTTCGAACCCCGGCTTCGCGAGTATAACCGTGAACTAAGGCCTTCATGGTTTCTTCAGGAACATGCAACTGCCCCTTGTTCAACCCGTGAAGTTCCGCTTGTTTTGGCAACAGATAACGATCACCAATATGAAGTTTTTCATTCATGGTGTAACCAGGAATGGTGATCACTTCCATGCGATCCAAGAGAGGTCTTGGAATCTGGTGCAACGAGTTCGCCGTCAATACGAACATTACTTTAGAAAGATCGAACTCCACTTCCAAATAATGATCCATGAAACTGGCGTTTTGTTCTGGATCCAATACTTCCAACAAGGCAGATGCAGGATCGCCCCGGAAGTCGTTGCTCATTTTGTCGATCTCATCGAGCAAGAACACAGGGTTCGCAGAACCGGCCTTCTTCAACGATTGAATCAATTTACCGGGCAAAGCTCCCACATAGGTTCGGCGGTGTCCGCGGATTTCCGCTTCGTCTCGCACGCCACCCAATGAGGCACGAACAAAGTTTTTCCCAACCGCTCTGGCGATAGATTTTGCAAGAGAAGTTTTTCCTACCCCTGGAGGTCCCGCCAAACAAAGGATCGAACCCTTGGAGTTTTTGGTCAAAGTACGAACGGATAAGTACTCCAAGATTCTTTCTCGAACTTCTTCCAATCCGTAGTGATCTTCTTTCAGAACTTCGTCGGCTCTGTCGAGATCCCAATTGTCTTCCGTATATTCACCCCAAGGAAGCGTTAGAATCCAGTCAATGTAGTTTCTCACCACAGTGGCTTCTGCGCTCATGGGGCTCATCATTTTTAGCTTACGAAACTCTTTATTGATCTTATCGCGAGCTTCTTTGGAGAGCTTTTTCGATTCAATCTTCTTCTCCATCTCGGCGAGTTCCACTTTGAACTCGTCTTTTTCACCGAGCTCTTTTTGAATCGCATTCATTTGCTCGTTCAAATAGTATTCTTTTTGATTTCGCTCCATCTGCTTCTTCACGCGAGAGCGAATCTTTCTTTCCACCTGAAGAATTTCGATCTCGCCTTGCATGAGCGATAAAATGCGTTCTAAACGCTCAGAGGTATCCACAATCTCTAGGATCTTTTGTTTCTCTTCAATCTTGAGGGTCAGATGTGCAACAACCACGTCGGCCAATCGCGAAGGCTCGATAATGGTATTAATATTCATCACCACTTCAGGAGGAATTCTCTTATTGAATTTCACGTATTCTTCGAACGTATTTTTCACTCCGCGAAGCAAAGCCTCTTGGCGAACAGGATCCACATCCTTTTCGGCCAATTCTTCCACTTCACATTGGATGAATTGATCGTTCGGCAAGTAGTCGGTAATTCGAGCGCGACGCTTACCTTCCACCAAAACCTTTACGGTATTATCGGGGAGCTTCACCAATTGAATGATGGTTCCCAATGTACCAATTTCGTAAAGATCCTTATGACCGGGATTCACCACGCTGGCATCTTTTTGTGCACACAAAAAGAGATCCAACTTATGGGTGATGGCAGCCTCGAGCGCCGCGATGGATTTTTCCCTACCCACGAATAGGGGAACCACCATGTGGGGGAAAATAATCACTTCCCTCAACGGCAACATTGGTACTACGACTTTCGCTCCTTCTGAGCTGGCTTTCTTTTTCTCCCTGGTCATACTTGACCCTCCTAAGAAAATTGTAAGCTGAAATAGAAAGGGAGGGGAAGACCAGAAAGAAATTTGTTCGACGACAAAGTCGAATTCTTCAACGATTTCTTGTGGCCTTACACTGGACTATTTTTACCCGTTATCCGAAATGAAAGGGCCCAGAGAAAAACCTTTACCGGCTCTCTAAGACTTAGATACAATATAGGGCGTCGCTTTCGACAAGTCTGTGGGCGGCTGGTCAAAAGACCTCTTCCAAATCTTAGAAAACCCTTTAATTCCAGACAGATCGCCTTCTAAGCTGGCAACAGTTCCCAAAATCAGCACAAATAGACGGCTGGGATCCATATTTTTACGAATGGCATTTTGCACCTTGGCGAAAGTAATGGAGGCCATGGTCTTTTGATATCGATCGTAAAACCCTTTTGGCAAATCAAGCACGATTTCGTTCACTCGATTGTCTAGTTTTTTTCGAGTTGTATCTTGAAGAAAAGCAGCCTGACTCACCAAACTTTTTTTCGAAAACTCAAACTCCTCTTTAGTGATGCCTTTTTTCGCATAGTCTCGAAACAACTCTAACATCAGGTTCAATGCTGGAATGGTGTCTTTGTTCGAAGGCACGGTTTGCATGGCGAAATAAAGTGGTTTTTTTCCAGCCCGAAAATACGAATAGGCTCCGTAAGACCACCCTCGCTTCTCACGCACTTCTTTCATTAAACGCGCACTGAAGGATCCCCCTCCAAACACATGATTGGCGATTTGCAGGGGAAAATAATCCTTATTCTCCACTGATACTCCCTTGGTTCCGATCATCAATTGGGTCTGAGATCTTTCGGGTTTATCCACCAGCAATAGATGTTTGCCTTTTTTGATTTCTGGCTCTTGGGCAGATTTTTTTCCAGCCGATCCATCAGGAAGCTTTTTCAACATTTCTTCCATTCGTTTTGTGAATACTCTTTTGTCGAACCCTCCAGATGCGCCTACTACAAAATCACCAACACGAAAGTATGTCTGATGAAACGCCTTCAAATCCTCGGCCCTAATGGAGTCGATGGACTGTAGGCTACCAGAAGTCATGCGACCATAAGCGCTCCCCCAAAGGAGATACTCCTGAAATCTTCGGTCTGCGATATCATCATCAGAACCCAGCTCATCGGTAAAGGCCCCTCGCATTTGCTCTCTAAGTTTTTCCAACTCCTCTGTCGAAAAGCGCGGAAATACAACCATCTGTTCAAGAAGATCCAAAAACTCTGTTAGCTTCTCTGACAAAACAGCGCAATAGATCCTCATGGACTCTTTGTATTTCCCAAGAGAAATTTCCGCTCCGAGAAAATCTAATCGTTCGTGAAACTCCTCTGCAGAATACTTCTCAGTACCTCGAAGCAACATGCTTAGAGTAAAAGAAGAGCATCCATCTTTTCCTTCAGGATCACACAAGGCCCCATTCAAAACCGCTAGCTCTAAATGCACAATGGGGGCGCCTTTTTCTGGCATTAACACAAATACGGTTTTCTTCGAACTTACCTTTTTTTTCGAACTCGCCTTTTTTTTCACTATTTTTTTCTTTTTCATAGAGATTTTCCAATCACCACGGTGCGATTCTTTTTCTCCAAAAACTCCGCAGCAGCTTCTCGAACTTCAGAGGAAGTCACTTTTTGAATATCTTCGATTTCTCGAATCGCTTTTGAAACATCTCCCATGACCCACTCATATTGGCCTATGAATCTGCAAATCGAGGAGTTTGTGGCCAATCCCAAATGAATTTCGGTGGCCAGCTTATTTTTCACTCGCGATAGTTCTTCTTCACGAATTCCCTTGTCGCGAATCTCTTGAACAACCCGATCGAAAACTTCTAGAATTCTCTCAGCCTTTTTTCCGTTCTGGCAGGTAAAAGAAAAGAAAAATAGAGATGGGTCCTTCATTCCGTGCACACTCGCGCCCTGATCAATACAGAATCCGGCACTTACCAATTCTCGGTACAGTCTTGAACTCCGGCCCGCCGAAAAAATATAGGATAATACCTGCAGAGCAAGCTGTTTTGACGAATTTGCCTCGGGAACCTTATAGCCTAAATAGATTTTCTCCACCTGAATCGGTAGTTGCAACACACTCACTCTTTCAGAGTTTTGACCAGGCTCCGCATTAATTTTTCTTTGAGAAATCTTTTGTGAAGGGATGTGTCCATAAAACTTTTCAATCACTTTCGCCACAGCCCTTGGATCCACGCCCCCGGCCACACAAATGGCGGCGTTATTGGGAGCATAGTTTTGTCGATAGAATTCCTCACAATCACTAACGGTCATAGCATCTAAATCTTTTTCAAATCCAATCACAGGCCTACCATAGGGGTGCTTCTCAAAGGCCAAGCGTTGAATTTCTTCATACATCCGCCCCTCTGGATTATTTTCCATCACCTGTTTGCGTTCGTTTCGAACCACTTCTCGTTCCGATTCGAACTGGTCCTTTGTCAAAGATAAACCGACCATTCGATCTGACTCTAGTTTTGCAACCTCTTGTAGCGCTGTCTTTGGAAGACTACAAACATAAGCTGTGTAATCAGTGCTAGTGAAGGCGTTCAAATCACGGGCGCCCAAAGATTCCATTCTTCTATCAAACACACCCTGAGGATTTTTTTGTGTTCCCTTGAACATCATATGCTCAAACAAATGAGCCAATCCGGACTTTCCTTCTTCTTCATCTCTTGATCCAACATTGAACCAAGTTTGATACGAAAAAACGGGGGCCACAGGATTCGGAACCACGAACAACTTTAGGCCATTGGCAAATTGGAATTTATGAATCTCTTTTTTTCCAAAAAAAGGAGTTTTGGAATGTTTTGGTTTCATTCTAGCACCTCAAGTCTAAAAATCTTACCTCGGTTTCTGCCGAAAGACAGCCAGCACATTTGCCCATTGGTGGTCTTTTCTTTGCAACGTCTTGGAGATGAATCTCACTTACTGTGTTATCGGAGCTATTGGCATTCTATTTTGCGCTATGCAAGAGGATAGAATCCTTGCGTTGAGCCAAGCTTTTATGGATTGGATTCGTAAAATAGCTCCCGCCCATAAAAACAACGAAAAAGAGAGAGAGCTTTTCTTTGTTAGGTCCATCTTAAGATCATTGCGAGGCGGCCTAGACCTGGGTTCTGCCGTTCAATCGGCGAAATCCGAGCAACTGACCTACTTCCCTGCTCAATGGCCAAGGTACAAAGAAGTCCAAATCCAAAATAAGACAATGTCGATAGAAACATCCCCATCGTTTTTGAATCATCTTTTGGCTTACGCCAAAGAAACAGGGTGTTCACTTTCAACTCCATTGTCCATCTATGGCGAAAGCCTAGAAAATCATTTGTTAATGCAATCGAAGGTAGCCTCTCTCTCAAGCCAAGCGAAGGCCCAGGCCACAGTTTTAACGTGGATGCCCATTTTCCTTTTTATTGCTCTTTGTTTCGTCGATTTTCAGGGATTTTTGGCCATTTGGAGCCACGATCTAAATTACCTATTCACAGCACTGCTTTGCTTTCTAATCGCTGGTGGAAGTTTATGGATCCAATCTCTTCAAGCTCAGCTCTTAGAACCAACGGGATCATTAGAAAAAATCGAAACCCAGTGGATTCCAGAAATTGTACTTCAATGGATCGTTTGCATTTCATCCGGAATGGATGTGGAAACCTCTTGGCAAAAAATTCTTATGTCCACAAATCAAAAGGAAGTCCAAATTCTTCAATCAAGAAGCGGAAAATACCTTCAACAACTGGCCAAACACTCGTCTGAAAATGGAACCCCCATTAAAGACGAACTTCTTTCGTTTCTTCAAGAGCATCTAAAACAAATTCATTATCAAACCGAAGGGAAAGCGCAAAAACTTCCAGTGAAACTTTTGGCGCCGCTTTTTCTCTGCTTTCTTCCGGCCAGCCTTTTGGTGATAGCCATGTTTCTATTGCCCGTATTCGGAGAGATATGAAGTCAAACAGATGGAAAATGTATTCATTTGCTCTATTCGTGGGTGTGCTTTTCTCTAGTTCTCCAGCGAATTTTCCAAACGTCACGTTTCCAAAATCTGCATGGAAAGCAATTCAAAGAAAGCATCAAAAAGAAAAGGTTCGGTCAAACCTCTTTCAAAAGATAGTTACCGCCGTCAAAGCCTTTCACTTCGCAGATCGTTGAAACCGATCTCTTCTGACTTTCCTTCTTGAGCTGAACCACTACTTGAATTCCACCCACAATCAATCTTCGAATAGATTCTAGATGAATATTTTGAGCTTTTAGAAGTGCTAGCGTTTCTAAGCGATGCAGAGACTCTCGTGGAGAATTCGCATGGATAGTTCCCATGGACCCCGCGTGTCCAGTGTTCAGCATAAGAAGTAGTGGCAACGCTTCAATGCCCCGACACTCTCCAAGAATCACTCGGTCGGGCCGCATTCTTAGGGTTTGCTTCAACAAATCTAATAGGCTGATCTCTCCTTCACCTTCTTGGTTGCTTTCACGGGTGAGCATGGAGAAAAAATGAGGATGCTTCGTTTGAATTTCACTAACGTCTTCTAAAGCAATAACCCGCTCGGTAGTAGAAACCTGCTGAATGAGAGCAGAAAGCAAAGTGGTTTTTCCCGCTCCCGTTCCACCCGAAAGGAAAATATTTTTCCGCTCAAGAATCGCCTTTTCTAGATACTCTTTTTGCGAAGAGCTTAAAAAACCAGAACTGCACATATTTTCCAGAGTTGGCAACCGAATGACTTTTTTCCGAATAGAAAGGAAGAGTCCTTTCGTTACAGGGGGTCCCACCACATGCAATCGACTACCACAGCTTAGTGTTCCATCAGCATAAGGCTGTAGAAAATCAATTCTTCTCCCCTGAGCACTTAACAACGATCTTACCCAAGTTCGAACCTCTTCTTCCTCGAAGGAACCCACGTCAAAGGATTGAAGCGAGCCATTTTTCTCCACCCAACATGAACCTGCGCCATTCAATAGAATTTCAGAAATGTTCGGCTCTTGCAGCAGTTGTTGGATGGCATTTGCAAAAAACGACATTATTTTCCCTCTGGAGTAACTTCGATTGCCAATAACAACTCAGACCGATCTGAACGAAAATCTTCCGACTGAAAGAGCGCCCCAAGAATTGGAATATCTGCTAAAAAGGGCAATTGATCAGACAATTTCGACTGCCGAGAATCCATGAGGCCAGAAAGTAAAACTGGCTCTCCGTGCTTTAGGTCTACTACCGTCTCCATTTTGCTCAAGCGAATGCCGGGCATTTGATTTATTCCTGTGTTTGGATCTAGGCTACTAATTTCCACAGAAATTTTAGTACGAGTTTTCTTTTTACTGGAACCCGGTGCTTCGATTCGAACATGAAGACCGTAAGGCTTCCACTGAACGTTGGCAGATTCCTTAGAGACCAGGGAGATGGGAATTTCTCCCCCAACCTTCAGCTCTGCTATTCCCTTCTCGTTCAATAATAACTCTGGCTGGGAAAGAACTCTGGCACCGCCGTTTTTTTCTAAAAAATCAAGCGCAGCAGCCCAGGAAAACCCTGCTTTTGTAAAACTTTTGCTGAAAGATATGGCCGCTGGCCCAGATTGATTCCATCGAATTCCAAACTGATGGGCCGAAGATCGTTTGATTTCTAAGATTTTCGCTCGGTAACGAAAAGTCACAGCTTTTTCAAAAGGAACCTCCAGAAAAGATTGGATGGGCTGAAACACTTGAGAAGCTAAACTTTCCGCGAAAAGCTTTTGCTCTTTGGAGTCACAAGAACCCTCTAAAACAATATAATTTCCAACCCCTCTCACCTCTAATTGACGCAGATTCGCTTGCCGAAAAAGTCGTTGAATCTTTGATTCCGCCTTCAATCGTTCCATGGGGTGGATTTCCATGAGTCCTTGAAATCCCCCCTTCGCCTGCGATCGCACAGCCTGCATTTTTTGCCATTCTTCTAGCCTTTTTGCCTTTCCCGTCACCAACCAGCCCCCGGCCAAAGGCTCCATTTTGAGGTCTTTGCCGAAAGAAATTATCTTTTCGCTGTCCGCCACAAGAGTGGCCTGTTTTTTTGTAACCACCCGGAAATCGAACGATTTCGGCTGTTTTTCGGGCGGAAAGATCCAAAGGTCGGAATAGCCTTGAGACTTTCCCTTAATCAACAATCCCCCCTCGCCGTCTTTCGTTTTGGGAAGAAGCTTCACTTGAATAACCTCTGGATTCCCCACGCTAAATCGACTCCCATCGGGAAGATCCAACTGTACCTGTTCCCCAATGGCCAAAACCTTACCGTCGCCTGGAGAAGCCAGAGCAAAGCTAGAAAAGAAAAGACCAAACGACCAGGAACAAAGAAGGAAAAGACTCGAAATGTTTCTAGATTTTTGTGGCATCTTTTTCCCTCAGCAAAGACCCTGCCAGAGGGGGGAAAGGGGTTGATTTCTTCTATGACCTGGGGTACCTCTAAACCCTTGAATTAACTAACTGAAATTGAGGAATCTATGGCTTCTCCAACACGAAAAACCGAACTTGTTAGAAAATCGAAAATTGCAAAAAAAGGCCAAAGAAGAAAAAAAGCTCTTCGCAATAAAGGCTCTACGCCAAAATTTGCTATTCATCAGTAAACCGGCGGTATATTTTTTCATCCATCCACCAGTTGAACGTTCATTGAGCGAGGTATTTTATGGCATTGAAAGATTATTTTTTTACGTCGGAGTCTGTAACCGAAGGTCATCCAGATAAAATTTGTGACCAAATTTCGGATGCTGTTTTGGATGCCATCTTGGCCCAAGACGCGAAAAGCCGCGTGGCCTGTGAGACTTTGACAACTACGGGATTAGTAGTAGTGGCCGGAGAAGTGACCACATCTGCTCAAGTGGACATCACCAGCGTGGTGAGAAGCACGATTCAAAAAATTGGATACGATGATTCTGCCAAAGGTTTCGATTATAAAACGTGTGGCGTTCTCGTTTCTCTCGGAAAACAATCTCCAGACATTTCGCTTGGCGTGACTGCAGAAACCAGCCAAAGCAAAGAACAAGGCGCCGGCGACCAAGGAATCATGTTCGGATACGCCATCAATGAAGCCCCAGAGCAAATGCCTCATACCATTTATTGGTCGCACCGATTGGCCGAGAAGCTCACCCAAGTGAGAAAGTCTGGTCAGTTAGGTTATTTGCGTGCAGATGGAAAAACGCAAGTGACCATGGAATACAAAGATGGAAAACCCGTTCGTGTTGACGCTGTTGTGGTTAGCTCCCAACACTCCGACAATGTTTCTTTAAAGCAAATCCAAGAAGATATTTTGCAACAAGTGATCAAAAAAACCATTCCTGCAGAGTGGTTGGATAGCAAAACCAAGTATCACATCAATCCCACTGGTCGCTTCGTTGTGGGTGGCCCCATGGGTGATGCTGGTCTTACTGGCCGCAAAATCATCGTCGATACTTACGGAGGGCACGGTGCCCACGGTGGAGGAGCTTTCTCCGGAAAAGACCCTTCGAAAGTAGATCGATCTGCCTGCTATATGGCACGTTACGCTGCGAAGAACGTGGTGGCCGCCGGCCTTGCAGACCGTTGCTTGGTTCAAGTGGGTTACGCCATCGGTGTGGCCGAACCTGTAAGCTTGATGGTGGAAACCTTTGGAACCGCGAAAGTGGATCCACTAAAAATTCAGAACGCTGTTAGAGAAGTGTTTCCATTTAAACCTGCTCAAATCATCTCAACCTTGAAACTATTGCGTCCTATCTATAGTCAGACGGCTGCTTATGGACACTTTGGAAGACGGGGCGAAGGCTTTACGTGGGAAGAAACTGACCGTACGGAAGACCTGAAACGCGCCTGCAAGGCGTAGATTGGATCCGGTTATTTACTTCTTCGCAGAGTATTATCCGTGGTGGGGAATTCCTTCCGCTTTGATCTTAGCTGAATTGGCAAACCATTTTCGGCGAACGGGTCAGCGGGCTAGAATGATCGCCACGGCTCTTATTTCTATTTCTCTATTAATTCTCGCGGTTTTTTATTTCACTCACGATGGGTTTCAAAACGTACGCCCGGCGATGAAAAACATCGAACGCGAATATGTAAAGTAGGTCCGACATGAAGCTGAATGCCTCTTACAATCCTTCTGATTTTGAACCAAAGATCTATGAAGAATGGGTGAAGAAGAATTTATTTGCTGCAAAGAATGTAGCAGAACCCGGCCAGCCTAGCTTCATGATTACAATGCCCCCTCCAAATGTGACGGGGGCCCTACATATGGGGCACGCTCTTTTCGTGTCCCTACAAGACACTTATATTCGCTGGAAAAGAATGCAGGGATACAACGCCCTTTGGTTGCCCGGCCAAGATCACGCTGGAATTGCTACCCAAGTGATGGTGGAGAAACAAGTAGAGTCTGAAGGAACCTCCAGACAAAAGCTTGGGCGAGAAGCTTTTTTAAAGCGAGTTTGGGAATGGAAAGAAGAATACGGTGGCACCATCAGCGAACAGATTCGATCCTTGGGAGCCTCCTGTGATTGGGATCGAGAGCTCTTTACTTTAGATGCAAGAAGTAGCCGAGCGGTGAGAGAAAGCTTTACCCGTCTCTATCACGAAGGCTTGATCTATCGTGGTGAACGAATTGTGAATTGGAGCTCTGGACTTCAAACCGCCATTTCTGACCTAGAGGTAGAACTAAAGCCCGTACAAGGATCGTTTTATCACTTGAAATACATGTTGGCAGATGGATCGGGAAAATTTTTGACCGTAGCCACCACTCGTCCAGAGACGATTTTTGCCGATGTCGCCGTAGCCGTGCATCCTGAAGACGATCGTTTTCAATCATTTCACGGAAAAGAAGTGGTGATTCCTATTTCTGGCCGAAAGATCCCGGTAATTTTAGATGATTATGTGGATCGCGAGTTTGGAACTGGTGCCCTAAAAATCACTCCAGGACACGACGCCAACGACTGGCAAATTGGAAAACGCCATGGTCTCAAAACCTTAGTTTGCATTGGAAAAGATGGAAAACTAAATGAATCTGCTGGCGAGTTTGCCGGAATGGTAGCTGCACATTCTCGCAAGAAAGTGGCGGAGAAATTACATGAACTTTCTCTCTTGGTGAAAGAGGAGAAACACAACTACGAATTAGGATATTGCCAAAGAAGTGGCGTGGTGGTGGAGCCGCTGGTTTCCATGCAGTGGTTTGTGAACATGAAGCCCATGGCAGAGAAGGCCCTTCGCGCAGCAGAAGGAGATGATCCGGCCCTGCGATTTTACCCTGAATACTGGAAGAAAACTTGGTTTGAATGGCTTACGAATATTCAGGATTGGTGTATTTCACGCCAATTATGGTGGGGCCATCAGATTCCTGCTTGGCACTGCAAAGATTGTTCAGAAATCACCGTTCCAAAATCTTATTTAGACGCAGATCCCTCTAAATGTTCAAAGTGTGGATCGACAAAAATAGAACAAGACCCAGACGTCTTGGACACTTGGTATAGCTCTGGGCTTTGGCCAATCTCCACTCTCGGCTGGCCAGAAAAGACTCCGGAATTGGAAACTTTTTATCCAACCCTTCGCTATGATCAAACTCGTCAGGGCCGAGACCCTAAAGCGCTGATGGAGACTGGATCTGACATCTTGTTTTTTTGGGTGGCAAGAATGGTGATGATGTGCACGCACTTCATGGACGGAAAAATTCCATTCGAAGATGTGTTTTTGCACGCCATGGTTCGAGACGAAAAAGGCCAGAAAATGTCGAAGACCAAGGGGAACGTTATTGATCCTCTAGATGTTACCGAAAAAAATGGCTCTGATTCTTTGCGTTTGACACTGATTGCTTTGTCTGGCCAAGGCAGAAATGTGAACTTGGATCTAAAGCGCCTAGAGGGATATCGAGGCTTTATTAACAAGCTATGGAACGCCAGTCGATTTGCCCTAATGCAAATTGAAGAACAATCCATTCAGAGCTACAAAAATCCTGAGACCATTATATCCGATCTAGATTTTGCAGATCGATGGCTATTAGATTCCCTAAACACTGTTATGAACAAGGTCGATCAAGACTTAAAGCAATATCGCCCCGACAGTGCGTTCCACCATCTGTATCAATTCGTCTGGTATGAGTTTTGTGATTGGTATTTAGAGATGGTGAAAATCAAAAAAGGTGGGCTCGATGTACTTTGTTATGCACTAGACACCATTTTGAGACTCTTGCACCCCATGGCTCCGATGGTTACAGAAAAAATTTATGCTGAATTACCCTGGGCCCACACTGGTGATTTATCCATTCAAAAGTATCCGATGCCGTCTACAAAACTAACGGCACCCGCCGAGCTTCTCGACGAAGTTCGAGCCATGCAGTCCTTGATTGAAGGTTTAAGAAATTTTCGTACGGAAAATAAGATCAGCCCTAAAGCTCAGATTGAAGCCTATCTACAAACGCAGCACTTGCAGTTGTGGACAAAAATTTCTCCCTTTGTTTTAAGTCTAGCAAAAGTAGGCACGGTTCATCTCAATGAGAAGCCAGCGCAAAATAATGTTTCAAAAGTAACCACTGACCTTTTCACCATGTCAATTCCGCTGGATGGACTAGTGGATAAAAGCGCTGAAAAAGCCAGACTTGAGGGTGAAATCAAAAAGGTACGCTCAGATGTGGAGTTTTCAGAAAGAAGATTGGGGAATCCTGGCTTTGTGAGCAAAGCAAAACCAGAGCTTGTGGAAGCGGAAAGAACTCAGCTGAATGCCAATAAAGATAAGCTAAAGATCTTGGAAGACGCGCTTCAAAAACTTTCTTAGTTACCGTCGCCTATTTCTGAATATAGGTTCGATTGAGCATTGGGTGGGAAAAATCTGTGGGGCCACCCTCAGAGTCTGGGTGGAAGGCGATCACCGACAATCCGTTTTTGCCGGAATGGAAACAGTGAACAGTGCCTTCTTCAATGGCAAAAGCCATTCCGGGCTTTAAAGCAATTTGATCCTTTTCATTCACCAAACACTGACCGGAGCCAGCAACAACTAATCCCAATCGTAAACTAGGGTGGATGTGGGGGGTTTGTTCAATATTTGGTGGAAAGGTTAAAAGGTTTAAACAAGGATCTCCATTTCTTGGTGGGCTCACCAAAAGGGACGTTCTGCTGTGATCGATATAGCAAAGTCTACCAGCGGATTCGATGGGACCCCCGACAGAAAAAAATCCTCGATACCCCAAGCGTTGAAAAATGACAGCCTCTCCATCGCCCTCTAAACGGAATTCCCCGGCAACTGAGAAATATTGCTTTTCGAAAACTGGCTGGTCGGTGCCATCTGGCCGCCGAATCATGAGCTTGCCCTTTAGCAAGAACCCAAAACAGTGAGAGCTAATATCTTCGTTCTTCCATGGCTTTGCCTTATAGCCAACGAGACGGGACGGATACATCTGAAGATCGGCCTGATACAAAACACCCGCACTGATTGGGAAACCTAAAAATGCCATAAAAAATTATATTCACCCTTCGTTAAATTCATCAACTCGAACTTCCATTTCTCTTATGGTTTCTCCACTATTTGTCGTCGAACCCCCAATTCGAGTTTGATCTTTTTGATGGGTCGAGCGCACTTGACCAATAGACGTCCATTTGGAAAGTGGAATTGTCATCTGAGTATTCATTCCATTTATGGATACTCCTGAACGATTTCCCTGGCGAATACTCAAGTTGACCAAGCCGGCATTCGTGGCTGAAAGTTTCACAAATAATACGGACCCCGAATCAAAATCACTTAGTGAAAGTGTTCCTTCGCCCGCCCCCGTCAGAAGTAAGGATTGATTGGAACCACTTTCGCCCGTTCGATCGACTTGATTGGCGGAAATAGAAACGCCTCCTACCTGAGCCGTGGCACCACTTGAGGAACCTGGATTTGGCAGAGTGGCCTTCCATTTTTTCCCGCCGGCATTGACCCCCACCCCGCCCGCTTTCTTTTGATTGTTTTCCATCCCCTTCCAGCGAAACTGAATTCGATAGGATTTTAATTTTTGATCTAATTGTTGCAATAGTTCCATCGCTTTTTTTGCCGTCTTCGCATCGGTGGAAATCAGAATTTTTCCCTGATTTTCTATGAAATTGGCGCGACCCTGAAACATAGAATTCGCAATTTTGGTCAATTCTTCAGGAGACCGGTATTTTACTGGGTAAGAGAAAATTTCTTCCGCCCCAGAAGCGAAGATGTGCAACTGAAAAAATAAAATACTAATTAGGATACCGAAGCGCATGAATCCCCGGCAAATTTCGACATTTTTCTTCTAAGTCTAATCCGTAACCAATTAGAAATTGATCGTCTACCACTTGCCCAACGTAGTCGGCGTGTAAGTTTACCAATCTCTTCGACTTTTTATCCAACAAAGTCGCAATTTTTAGGGATAGGGGCTTCGCAGATTTCAGTCGATCATAGAGAAATTGTAGGGTTCTTCCGCTATCAATAATCTCTTCCACAATGATCACGTGCCGATTTTTTACATCCACAGAAATATCTTTTAACAAAGAGATGGTTCCCGGACTTTGAATGGATTTCCCATGATTTGCGGCTCTTACGAAATCCACTTCCACATCGGAATGAAGTTTTCGAATAAGATCGGCCATGACTGGAAACGCGCCCTTCAAAACACCAACCAGAAGCAGCCGATCGTTTATGCCAAAGTCCTTATTGATTTGGGCAGCCAAACCATCGACCAAGGAATCGATCTCTTTTTCCGTTAAGAATGGGTGAAACTGTCGTTCATCGAACTGCATGCTATCTCCGGGAGTTCTTCAAAACTTCTTTGATCGTTTGAAAACTAGTAAAGCCCAATTGGGCCAAATATGAGGCTACTTCAGGCCCCCCCAGTTTCAAAACCGAAAAATACCCCTTTGACCAAATGGACAGAACTCCAGCATGAACTTTAAAGCGAATTCGATCCCTGGGCTCTCCTCGGACAATGCGCTCTAAAATCTCGATCCCCAACTTGGCGTACCCTGAATTTGGATCTTCGAGCTCTTTCACCAATTGGCGCAGAGCATATTCCGTGACCCAGAACTCAAAATCGGGATTTTCTCCCTGCCCCTTCGTCCATTGGCTCTGATTTTTGGCTCGACGGAAATAGAATGTTTCGTCGCCCACGTGAAATCGTATCTCAGCGCCATCCCCCAACACGCTTCCGGCTTTCTCCACCAGGGTGGACTGAAAAAATTTCTCTAAGATTTTAGAAGCTTTTGACATTGTTTTCCAGATACGAGCGCCCCTATCGGCTTCGAAACAATATCGCACGCCCCCCAGTCAAACCAAGGGAAATAGCTGATTTTTCTTGGCCTTTTCGCATTAGAAGGTGCTACGATTTAAAAAGAAAATCATGCTAACACCAGGCTTTAACGCAAATCGAATTTTTTCGAACGAAAAGAAACGCAGTATCGCTGAAAATATGCTGGAGCGATACACCGGATCTTTACGCAAAGATTTTCAAAAGCAAATCTTGCTGACCAACTTTGAGCACTATATGAAGCAGTTCCGAAAAATTACGGGCTGTAAGAAAGCGACAAAGGGTTCAGCAATGAGCGCAATTCACTCACCAAAGCATGGAGTGAGTCTGGTGAATTTTAATATTGGTGCTCCCACATGCGCACTAATTGTGGAATTGCTCGCTACGCTAGAACCAAAAGCAGTTCTTCTGTTGGGAATGTGCGGAGGTCTTCATAAATCTTTGAAGGTTGGCGACTTCATTCTTCCTATGGCTGCCATTCGTGGTGAGGGAGTTACGAATCATTTTCTCCCTCCAGAAGTTCCCTCTCTTCCAACATTTAAAGTACAAAAGTTCGTTTCAGAACGCCTTGTTGAGCGCGGAATTGAGTACCGAACGGGAGTTATACACACTACCGACTATCGCTTTTGGGAATTTAGCCCTGGTTTTAAGGAACGGCTTTACTCTCAACGTGTAATTGGAATTGAAATGGAAACAGCTGCGCTCTTTACTGCCGGTTTTGCCAGCAAAGTTGCCAACGGAGCTCTTCTTTTGGTGAGCGATTTACCCCTTCAAGAGGGTGGAATTAAAACAAAAGCTTCAGCCAAAAAGGTCTTCCAAAATTACACGGATTTACATTTAGAAATTGGTATACGGGCAATGTCACAAATTGCCGATGAGGGAGAAAAGATCAGACACTACCAGTGGTGATTAATAGATATGATGTTTAAGAAATTTTTCAGTCTTTTTTCAAACGATTTGGCCATCGACCTTGGAACCGCGAACACACTGGTGGTTGCGAAAGACCGAGGAATCGTAATCAACGAACCCTCCGTGGTTGCCGTTCACCGCAACTCTCGCGGACAAACTAAAGTTCTTGCAGTGGGCAAAGAAGCAAAAGAAATGCTGGGAAGAACTCCTGGATCAATCACAGCCATTCGCCCAATGCGTGATGGTGTTATTGCAGACTTTGAAGTGACCCAAGTGATGTTACGTCATTTCATCAAAAAGGCGACGAGCGAACACTCGCTGTTTCGCCCAAGAATTATTATCTGTATTCCCTTTGGAATTACCCAAGTAGAAAAACGTGCGGTGAAAGAATCTGCTCAAATGGCCGGTGCAAGAGAAGTTTTTTTGATTGAGGAGCCCATGGCCGCAGCCATTGGTGCCGGACTTCCAATTATGGAACCATCGGGAAATATGATCGTTGATATTGGCGGTGGAACCACTGAGGTAGCCGTAATTTCCCTTGGCGGTATTGTATTCTCGAAAAGCGTTCGAGTGGCCGGCGATAAGTTTGATGAAGCCATTTTGAATTACATCAAACGAAAATACTCACTTTTAGTGGGCGAGCGTACTTCTGAACAAATCAAAATCGCAATCGGGAATGCATATCCGTTTGAAGATGAGAAGACCTATGAAGTAAAGGGTCGCGATATGATCACCGGAGCCCCTAAAACCATCGAGATCAATTCCGAGGAGATTCGCGACGCTCTAGCAGAACCCGTTAGTGCCGTTGCAGATGCGATTAAGTTAGCACTCGAAAGAACTCCGCCCGAACTGGCTGCAGACATTGTGGATAACGGAATTATTCTTGCGGGTGGCGGCTCCTTGTTGGCGAACTTAGATATTCTGATCAAAGAGAAAACCGGGTTGCCCGTGGCATTGGCGGAAGATCCATTGACCTGTGTGGTTCGTGGATCTGGAAAAGTTCTTCAAGACATCGACCTTCTACGACAGGTTACGATTTCTTAAATCGCTGTTTCCCGCTCTAGTCTTTGCATTTCCAACAGACAACGTTCTAACTTTTCAACTTCTCCATCTAGCTCCCCTATGGCCCTTTCCAGCTGCAGAAGCTTCCAGTCTTCATGAAAGGCCGTCTCGAATTTTTCGAAAATCTTCCTCTTCGCTCGTTCATGCTCCAGCGCAATTTTCAATACTTGTTCGGCGTTCGCGCCCTCTAAACTAGATAAAGAAAATAAATGCTCACTAGAAAACGCCTGATCCACGGCCTCGCTCAAACCTTCTGGTTCAGAAATTTTTTTCCAACTCGAGAGAAGATAGTAAATTTTATTCGCTCGACGGTAGGCATCTTTCGCCAATAGCTGGCAAAGTGCAGAGGCAAGTTTTTCTGGGATTCTATGGGCAGCACTCGAGTAGAAATCTCCACTCTTTTTTTCAATTCTTTCAAAGAGCCTTAACGTAGACCGTAGAGAAATCTTTGTATTATCCACAACCTTTTCTTCGGCTCGATCGATTCTTTTCGATCGAAAAATGAATCCCAGGGTCAAAGCAACGATGCCAAAGAAAAATCCTAATGCATCGGAAACCAAATCATTTATGGATAATTGTTGGTCATAAAATTCTTTGGCGCAAACACAGACAAAAGAGAGGCCAAGAATGGTCCACAAAAATCTTGGCCAGCTTCGAAAATAGAGTCTACGAAAAGGGAAAAATAGAATTCCCCAACCAAGGGGAATAAAAAACGAGAAAAGAAAATGAGCGACATTGCTATTATCCAAAGGCCCCTACTTCTTTAAATATTCAGAAACAGCTGCGAGGAGAGCTGAGGGAGGAAAAGGCTTATGTAGAACCAAGTCTGGCTTTGTCTTCTGGAATCTCTTGCTTACCTCAGCGGAGGATAGGCCCGTGATAAGAATGATAGGAAGCGAGAGCCTCTCTTTAATAAATTGAATCATTTCTAAACCGTCAACCTTTGGCATGCGAACATCGGAAATAATCAAATCAAACTCAGAAAGAAGGGTCATGAATTGCCCTACATCGCCGTCTCCAGCTTGGCTCACAATATATCCAGAACCCTCCAAAAGATCGGTTAAGGTATGTCGTAAGTCTGCGTCGTCTTCAACTAATAGAATTTTTTTTCTTTTCGACATATGGGTGTTAACTGAAATTAAGAAGCAATCTCTAAACTGAGACTAATATTCTCATTTTCACCTAAGACCTTCAATGGATTAAATGAACCGAAGAGTACACAGCCCTATTCGAACTTATACCAACTAAAACTTAGGGGTAAGCGTGTAAATATGTTGAACATCAATATGCGGAAAGCGTTTTTGCTTGTTGCGCATGTGGCCTAACTTCAACAACAATTTTGTTCGTTGAGCGGAGTCTTCTTCTCGGATTTTCTTCATTTGAGCTTCGATAAATTTAAAGGCCTCTTTGGGATGAAAGCAGAATCCATTCGCAAAAACATAGGCTTTCCCCTCGGGAACCAATCGCGCCTCAAAAATATCGCCCTTCGAGAATCCCGCTTTAAATTGGAGATCTTGCACCTCATATTTTTCCCGATTGCTTAAATCTCTCAAAACCAAAGAGTCGTCTCTCTGTTTCAATAGCTCAAACACAGAATGTTTGGTCAATGTTAAGGCGCGAAAAAGCGCTTCGTCCGTTGGAGCAATTTTTTCATGATTTTTTCGATAATATAAATATACGGGAGGAAGGTCGTGTTGATCCAAGGGACGATCAAATAGAAACCATCCCATAAAAACGTCCATCTGATTTTCATAATCGGGATCGTCTTCGGAAATCACACCCAAACTATCAAAATAGTCTTTTTTTGCTTGATACACTTCACGAAAGTAATCGCCTGCTGTGTATTCAGAAATGATGAGGTCTAAACACTTTTGAAATCTATCTACCATAACCCATTGCCCTCATAAAATCGTCGAAGTATTCCATGGAGTCACGGGGTCCCGGACAAGCCTCTGGATGATATTGTACAGAAAACGCTTTGTGCTCTGGCAATTCAATGGATTCCACACTTTTGTCATTTAAATTAATTTGAGCAACCTTTGCATAGTTAGGCAATGTTTCTGGATCAATTGCATAGCCATGATTTTGAGACGTAATCATGACTTTTCCTGTGCGTAGATCTTTTACAGGTTGATTCGCTCCATGGTGACCAAATTTCATTTTATAGGTTTTTGCCCCAATGGCGTGACCAAGGATTTGGTGTCCCATACAAATTCCAAAGACAGGAACTTTTCCCAATAACTTTTTGGTTGTTTCCGGTGCATGAGCCACACGAGCTGGATCTCCAGGTCCGTTGCTCAAGAGCACACCCTTTGGTTTCATCTTAAGAATATCTTCGGCACTGGTAGAGACGGGCACTACCCTTACTTTACATCCGCGAGCCACCAATGAACGTAACATATTTCGTTTCACACCAAGATCCATAACAACAACAAGAGGTTGATCCTTCGCCTGAATCATGGGCACGTTCCAAGCAGTGTGCCTGTCCGTGGGAGATTCCGTCCAATCGTAGGGAGTCTTGCAGCTAACTTCTGAAACCAAATCACGATCTCCGAAAGGTGGCTGAGCATGAAGGCGCTTTAAAATGGCTTGGGTTTCTTCTTCACTCTTGGGAGCGGGAGAAACAAGGAACGCATTCATCGCTCCTTTATCTCGTAAATGTCGAGTTAGGGCTCTGGTGTCTACGCCAGAAAGCGCAGGAATATTTCTCTTTTTTAAAAAGTCGATGAGCGACAAGGAAGCGCGCCAATTAGACGGCTTCTCTTCTAATTCGTGAGCGATAAAACCTTTCACGTAGGTGGAGCCAGATTCCATATCTTCTTCGGCCACACCATAATTTCCGATGTGAGGATAGGTCATTACTACGATCTGATCCAAATACGATGGATCTGTAAGAATCTCTTGATAACCGGACATTGCAGTGTTGAATACAACTTCGCCCAAAACCCCATCTTGAATGTTCGCTGGCTTACCGCCCTTAAGCTCACCGGGAAATACGGTTCCATCTTCTAAAATTAGGGCCCCTGTAACTCTTTCACCAAATAAGGAACTCATTGATCCTTCTCCTTCGAACTGTAAACCAGTGTACCACTTACGTAAGTACTATGAATCCCGCCACGCCATTTTTGTCCAAAAAAGGGCGAATTTTTCGCATTGCTGTGGCTGTGCTTTTCTTCATAATGAAACTGGCTCTTTGGATGAAACAATACAAAGTCTGCAAAACATCCCTTCTTTAAAGATCCAACATCATGAGTAAGCCCTAAAATTTTCGCAGGATTCCAGCTCATCAGCTCCACCATTTTTGTCATGGTGATTTCTTTTTTATTCACCAGATTGAGCGCTAAGTAAAAGGTGGTTTCTAGCCCAATCATGCCGGCCAAGGCATTTTCGAAGGATTGTGCCTTTGCGCTCTTTGACTGTGGACTATGAAAAGAAGAAATGGCGTCAATGGTTCCATCAGCCAAAGCCTTTACCACCGCCTTTCGATCTTCTTCGGAACGAAGCGGTGGAAAAATTTTGAGATTTGAATCGTAGCTGGCGATGGCATCGGAATTAAAATGAAAATAGGGGCCACTTGTTTCCGCGGTTACTTGAATGCCAGCTTTTTTAGCTGCTCGAATGGCTTCTAAAGATCCGGTGGTGCTTACGGGTTGTAAATGCAGCCTACCATTGGTGTGTCTTGCTAAAACAATATCTCGATGAACGGCAATTTCTTCTGCCGCTGGAGGAATCCCTCGTAAACCGAGACGATTGGAGTTCCAGCCTTCGTTCATGAGACCTTGACCCGCAAGCAAACGATCTTCCGGGTAGGAAAACACAGGCAGAAAGAATGCCTGAGAATATTCCAAAGCTTTTCTCATCAAATAGGTATCGGTCACCGCAATTCCGTCACCCACCGCTCGCACTCCAGCGGCAGCCATGGCGCCCATTTCGGAAAGCTTTTTTCCTTCTCTTCCGGCCGTTAATGCCCCCATGGCAAAAATCCGAACTTTGGAATTTTCTTTCGCTCTTCGGAAAATAAAGTCCGTAATAAAGGCGTTGTCATGTACTGGGGTGGTGACAGGCTTCACCAATAAAGCGGTGTATCCTCCAGCAGCTGCAGCGGCCGAACCTGTGGCAAAGTTTTCTACCTGTTCTGCTCCTGGCTCGTAAATGGAACAGTTCAGATCGACGAAGCCAGGAAACAAAAACATCCCATCGCCGCGAATGACTTCAGCTTTTATTTGTTTGGCTTTTTTCTGAAGCTCTCCCGGTTTTCCAATGGCCACTACGCGGCCATTTTCTGCAAGAAGTTCTCCCTTGCGATTCCACTTTTGCGAGGGATCGACGATATGAGCACCCGTAACGTAAATGGCCCTGGAGGAATTTGTTTTTGTCATGCTTTCCTCCACTGTTCTAACGTGGCCAAAACGCCCATACGAATCGCAACCCCATTGGTTACTTGGTGAAGAATCACGGAATTGGCTCCGTCAGCCACTTCGGGACTGATTTCTACTCCACGATTTAGGGGCCCAGGATGCATGATAATGGCATTCTTTTTCAGAAACTTCGCACTCTCTTGGTGAAGTCCAAAAAATCGAAAGTACTCTGCACCAGAGGGAATTTGCTTGTCGTTTTGCCGCTCTGTTTGAATTCGAAGCATCATCACCACATCGGCATCTTTAATAGCTTCTTGCAGGCTATACTTCACACTTACCTTTAGTTGATCCATCTGCGGAGGAATCAAAGTGGGAGGCCCACAGACCGTCACTTTTGTGCCCATTTTTCGTAAGAGGTGAATGTTCGAGCGAGCCACTCTGGAGTGGGCGATGTCTCCAACGATAGTTACATTCAAGCCCTTTAAGGTTCCGAAACGTTCTTCTATGGTCATGGCATCGAGAAGGGCCTGAGTAGGATGCTCATGAAAACCATCGCCGGCGTTAATGACAGGAATGGAAAGATGATTCACCAAAAACTGAGGGGCTCCAGATGAACTATGCCTTAAAACCAAAAAATCTGGATTCATGGCTTCTAGATTTTTCGCCGTGTCCACTAAAGTCTCGCCCTTACTCACAGAGGTGGATGCATCTGCATTCATGTGAATAAAGTCTGCGCCAAGTCTCTTTGCGGCCATCTCAAAAGATCCGCGGGTTCTAGTGGAGGCTTCGTAGAAAAGACTAACAACAGTTTTTCCACGCAAGGTTTCAAATTTATTGGTGCTTTCGAGATCTTTTTTGAACTTTTTTCCAGCTTCAAGAAAAGTACGGATTTCCTTCACATCTAGTTCTTCAATTCCAAGGAGATGCCGTATGTTTTTTTTCATAAGTTTGAGCTGTGGGAACCTCGATTAGACTTGGAAGATTCTACCTGCGAATGGCGTTCGTTTGAAGATTTTTTCGATCCCCAAAGATAAGTAACTTTACCAATAATCGCTCGCTCTGGGATGGGACCAAGTTTCGTGCTGTCCATTACCCCTTCTTTTTGTTCAGCTACTAGATAATATTCGTTATGCTTTAGTTCGATCGTGTTTGTGCCTTCGATATTTTTTACCGACTCACCAGGCAAGCTTTCCACCCGCCTTAAGATATTCACGGGTGGATCTCCTACGGCTACGGCCACCACAAGGTCTCCTTTTTGTGGACTTTTCCAGCGAAGAAGCATTGCGCCAGCGCCGGGAACCCTAAGACCATAGGCCAAACGAGAAACAAAAGCGATTTCCCCCTCGTTCAGAACTGGGGACATGGATTCGTCTGACATTCGCACGGGCTCTAAAACACAGGCACGCATGAAAAAGGCGGCACAAACAACGAGAAAAATCGCCCGAAACCGACCCCGCATTTTTTAATCCACCTTTAATACTGCCAAAAAAGCCTCTTGGGGAACTTCCACAGATCCAATCTGCTTCATTCTCTTTTTTCCCTCTTTTTGTTTTTCTAAGAGCTTTCGTTTTCTGGAAATATCGCCACCGTAACACTTGGCCAAAACGTTTTTTCGGAAAGCCGAAAGAGTCTCTCTAGCCACAATTTTAGATCCAATGGCCGCTTGAATGGCCACTTCGTACATTTGTCTCTCTATGAGTTCTTTTAATTTTTTGGCCAACTCTCTTCCACGAAAGGCAGCTTTGCTTCTGTGAATCATCACAGAAAGAGCATCCACGGGTTCGGCATTCAGCATAATATCTAGCTTCACCATATCGCCTTCGCGATAGTCGATGAGCTCGTAATCCATGGAGGCATAACCCCTGGTCACGCTTTTTAGTTTATCGAAAAAATCGAAAACCATTTCAGACAAAGGCATTTCATATTTCACCTGAACGCGATCAGCAGTGATATAGTCAATGCCCTTTTGCACCCCTCTTCGCTCTTGAAACATCGCTAGAACCGCTCCAACGTATTCGTTTGGAGTGTGAACCGTGCATTTAATATAGGGCTCTTCAATGGTGGCGATCTCTGTGGGAGGAGGCATTTTTGAAGGGTTATCCACCATGGAAACCTCTCCACGAGTGTCGGTCACGCGATACACTACCGATGGCGCGGTGGAAATAATACTCAGATTATACTGGCGCTCTAAGCGCTCTTGGAACACTTCCATATGGAGAAGTCCCAAGAATCCACAGCGAAACCCGAAACCCAAGGCTCCAGAGGTCTCGGGCTCAAAGGTAAAGGCAGAATCATTCAATTTTAATTTTTCTAGAGCGTCTCGAAGATTGGCGTAATCGTCGGTTTCAATGGGATACACTCCACAAAACACCATGGGCTTCACTTCTTTAAAGCCCTTCAACTCACCCACCTGCTCTTGACCGCGAATCACAATGGTATCACCCACTTTCACATCGCGCACGTCTTTGAGACCGGTGATGATCGCACCCACTTCGCCCACGTGAATGGTGTCAGTGTCTTGCATTTTTGGAGTGAAATAGGTCACCTTTTGGCAATCAAATTCTTTATTGGTGTGGGCCATTCGTAATTTGTCGCCCTTTTTTACAGAACCAGAAAATACTCGAACTAGAGCAACCACTCCGTAATAGGGATCAAACCAAGAATCAAATACCAAGGCTCGAAGAGGCGCAGTCTCTGCATATTCTCCCTCACTCTGAGGAGCGGGCACCTTTCGAACAATTGCCTCTAAAACGTTTTCAACGTTGAGTCCTGTTTTTGCGGAGATTTCCACGGCATCGGTGGTGTCGATACCAATGATATCTTCCACCTCTTTTTTCACTCGCTCTGGCTCTGCTCCAGGCAAATCGATTTTATTTAGAACAGGAAAAATCTCTAGGTTGTTCTCTAGCGCCAAATACACATTGGCCAAGGTTTGTGCCTCTACTCCTTGAGAGGCATCCACCACTAAAATGGCACCCTCACAGGCAGCCAAAGAACGGCTCACTTCATAGGTAAAATCCACGTGGCCGGGGGTATCGATCATGTTCAAAATGTATTCTTGTCCATCTTTTGCTTTGTACAGCATGCGAACCGTTTGGGCCTTAATGGTAATTCCGCGCTCGCGCTCGATATCCATGGAATCCAGAACCTGGCTTTCCATTTCTCGTTTGGTCAAGGTGCCTGTAATTTCAATCAAACGGTCGGCAAGCGTCGACTTCCCGTGATCGATGTGGGCAATAATGGAAAAATTTCGAATTTGCTTCGCGCTCATGATGGCCCTGAATTTATGCACAGCATAATCTAGAAAAACTTGAAGAACGAGAACTATTTATCTTTACGGAACCCATGACAAACCGTGGACCCCGGACTAGACTATTTTCTATGCTTAGCTCTGCTATATCACCGATTACCTTTTTAGGTAAACTGTCGATTTTCATCTGGAACTCCGTGCTTGGTTTAAAACAGTTCCATCGACGAATTCCGCTATTTTTGCAGCAATTCGATTTCATTGGAGTTCAGTCTCTCACGGTGGTGACCTTTAGCGCCGTATTTATTGGCGCGGTGATGGCCTTTCAAACCTATGTGGCCCTTCATTACTTTGGAATGGATAGCTTTTTGGGCTCCTCGGTGGGAATTGCACTGATGCGAGAGTTGGCCCCAGTGTTTTGCGGCATCATGGTGGCGGGCCGGGCCGGTGCGGCCATTGCGGCAGAAATAGCCACCATGAGGGTAACAGAACAGATTGATGCCATGGAGGCCCTGGGCACAGATCCCCACGATTACCTCATGACGCCAAGAATTGTGGCTGGAACCTTAAGCCTGCCCTTGCTTTGTATTTACTTCACCATAGTGGGCTGCACCGCCGGTTACTTCATCGCCGCAGTGGTGCTACAAACCGACGGAGCCGTATACTGGCACACACTTTCTTGGGCCGTGGACTTTAATGATGTTTGGCAGGGACTTACCAAGGCTGTGATCTTTGGATTCTTTATTTCTGTTCTCGGATGTTTTTATGGATACCATGCCGAAAACAATTCCGAAGGGGTTGGCGTAGCGACCAACCGAGCAGTAGTAACCACAGCGCTTTGGATTTTGTTTAGTGATTACGTATTAACCGCATATTTACCCTATGACCCAAGTAACCTCATCCTCTAGTTCAGGCGAAACTCCTGCAGTTCGCGTTCGAGGCCTAAAAAAGGGCTTTGGAAAGTTTCAAATCCATAAGGGTTTGAACTTGGATATTCCCAAAGGGAAAGTCACATACATCATGGGTGGGTCGGGCTCTGGTAAATCGCTATTGCTCAAACAAGTCATGGGGTTCATTGCTCCCGATGAAGGCACCATTGAAATCAATGGCGAAAAAATCGACCATGAGAATCGTGAAGATTTAAAGCGCATTCGAAAAAATATGGGCATTCTTTTTCAGAACGGTGCCCTCTTTGATTCTCTAAATGTGTACAGCAACGTATCTTTTTCCCTGCGAGAAAATTTAAAGCTTTCGAAGTCGGAATTAGATCAGCGCGTGGAAGAACTATTGAAATCGGTGGGCCTCAGCATGGAACATTCCACCAAAATGCCCTCGGAGCTTTCTGGAGGCCAAAGAAAGCGGGTGGCCTTAGCGAGAGCCATTGCCTTGAAGCCATCGATTATGATGTACGATGAGCCCACCACAGGCTTAGACCCCATCACCACAATGATGGTAACCAACCTGATCAAAGACGTGAGCCAAAAACACAATCTTACTTCTATTGTGATTAGCCACGACACTCATATCGTATTCACCGTCGCAGAACACATTGCCTTTCTGAAGGATGGAGTGATTCGATATGTGGGTCCGCCACTGGGGGTTTTTGATGACCCAGACCCAGATGTACAAGAGTTTTTTGCCTTGGAAGAAAAGTATAGAAATCAGGAGATCCGATGATAAGCAGAAATCTAAGAATTGGAATTTTTACCGCTGTCTGCGTTTCCATGATTGTGGGCTTCAGCATTTATGTAAATGACCAACCCTACTGGTATCGCCCCTGCAACGAAGTGAAAATTCATGTAGATGATGCCACAGGACTCAGAAGAAAATCTCCGGTAAAAACACTGGGCCTTGAAATCGGCTATATCAATGAAGTTGATTTGGACGGCGACCGAGTGTTGGTGAAGGTTTGTGTTACTGGTCCCGTGAAGCTCAACGCAGATACCCGGGCCTTCATTCGATCTTCTGGATTTTTGGGAGACAAATTTCTAGAACTAAAACCCGTAGACAGAGTAGACGGAGCCTCTCGAGACAGTGGCGGCGGAAGTTCGCCCGTTCCCCCTGGTACCCCCGAGAAGTCTGAAGATACAGAATCCCAAAGCCTCCGCGAGCCTGGATACGTGCCATTTGTAAAAACACAGCCGACAGATTCGCAACCACAAGCGTCCGCCAAAAAACCGGATCAGAATTTTTTTGGAAAAGTATTTTCCTTTTTCCTTCGATTGGTACTTCCCATGGGAGCCCAAGCCGCTGACCCTTCCCCCACGCTAAACGCCACCAAAGAAGCTGAGCTTCAGGATACTGTGAAAAAAGTAGGGAAATTGATCGATCAGCTCACTCTGATGGTGGGAGATCTACGAGAAGTGACTCAACAAAAAGAGTTTCGAGAGACCATTATCAACTTGAACTCTGCCATGAAACACCTTGAGCAGCTGTTAAGACCCACGGGAAAGACCGTAAAGAACCTAGATGCTGCTATGGAAAGCCTGAAAAACACCATGGCCTCTGCGGAAGCCGTAATGAAAAAGGTTCAAGAGGGAGAAGGTTCTCTTGGAAAATTGGTAAATGATCCTGGAATCTACGACGAATTAAGAGGAGCTATTCAAAGCATCAATCTTTTGCTTGGGAAAGCTGGCGCACTAAAGACTTATGTAGACATCAGTGCCTGGAGCGTAAGCGCTTACGATGGAAATAAAGCTCGATTCAACGTAATGATTGCCCCAAATCCCGGAAGATACTATTTGATTGGTATCGCAAGTGACCCAAGAGGTAGAGATCGCAAAACAGTTACTACCACCGTAATCAATAACGGTGCTCCCATGACCGAAGTGAAAAACGTGAATGAAGAAAAGGGACTTCGTATCACGGCGGTGTTCGGAAAATACTTCGGCCCCTTAGACCTACGAGTTGGAATTATCGATGACTTTGGCGCCGTGGGCGCAGGAATCTGGTTTGACTCCGCTAGACGGTTTGGAATTCATGGAGATGTTTATTCTCCAGGAAAAAATCAACCCATCATGGTACGGGCTTATGCTCGCGCACAAGTATGGTCGTCGGTGTATTTTGTTGGTGGCGTAGATTCCCACCGAAAATATTTTAATCCAGACACAAGAGAATCAAAGGTGCCATACTTTGTAGGCGCCGGATTGTTCTTCGATGACGACGATCTAAAGTATCTCTTAGCTTTCCGGTAAACACATGAGCTCTGATTTAGAGTTCATGCAAATGGCCCTAATGGAGGCCCAGCTTGCTTTTGATCACGACGATGTGCCCATTGGTGCCGTGGTGGTGAAAGACGGAGTCGTCATTGGAAAGGGTCACAACAAAAGAGAAATCCTGTGCTCTCCCACTGCCCATGCGGAAGTTTTGGCTTTGGAAGAGGCTGGGAAAAAAGTGGGGCACTGGAATCTTACGGGCTGTACTTTATATGTAACGCTTGAGCCATGTCCGATGTGCGCAGGCGCTCTTCAGCAAAGCCGAATTCAAGAAGTTATCTTTGCCGCCAGCGACGAGAAAGGCGGTGCAATTTCACTGGGAGTTTCTATTCTTGATAATCCAAAACTAAATCACCAAGTGATTTGGAAAAAAGGACCTTTAGCAGAGGAAAGCTCGGCGCTATTAAAAAAATTTTTTCAGCTGAAAAGAACGCAAAAAAAAACATCCGGCAAAAAAATTTGACCGGACGTTCTCTTTTTCAATTCTGAAAGAAAAACTATTGAGCGGCTGGAGCTGCTTCGTCTTTCTTCTCTTGCATTTCTTCGCTGGGAGCAGCTTGATCAGAAGGAGCAGAAGTGGTGCCTTCAACTTGTTGTTGATCAGCAGCACCTTCAGGGGCAGCTTCTTTTTTCGTGCAAGCAGAAAAAGAAAGGGCAAGGGACAGGGCCAATAGAGGTAATAACTTTTTCATTTGAATGAATCTCCACAAAACAATTTTTACTGACTAAGTCGGTAAGATAAGAGTACAACCGTTTTCCCGTTTTGAGAACGCTGTACCAAAGAAAATTTTAGGGAACTTCAACTTCTTTTATCGCGCACAGCGTCACCGGTTCTCGCTCGCAAAACTTGCGAGACTCGCCCCAATGAACTACCAAATGAAATCATGGAAAAATTGAATCCCCCCAAATGCGCCATCTTCATTCCGGCCTTTAACGCCGCCTCTACCATTGTGAATGTACTCGATCGCATTCCAGAGAATTTGAAAAAGTCGGTGACGGAGATCTTTGTGATCGACAACCATAGCACCGATAACACCCAAATGGTTGCTGTGAATTATCGAGAAGCCCACGGGTTGCACAACTTAGAGGTGATTCGAAACGCTAGAAACGAAGGGTATGGTGGTAGCCAGAAGATCGCCTATCAGCGTTGCATTGATAAAGGATACGACTGCGTAGCAATGCTACATGGGGACGCTCAATATGCACCTGAGTTACTGGAAACGCTCTTAGACCCAATCCTCAAGGGAGAGGCAGATATGGTCTTTGGTTCTCGTATGCGAGGCAATCCACTGGCCGGCGGTATGCCAATCATTCGATTCTTGGGAAATCGCGCCTTAACCACCATGCAAAATTTAATTTTGGGCACAAAATTGAGCGAATTTCATTCGGGTTATCGAGTCTATTCCGTGAAGGCCTTGGAAAAAATTCCATTCAAAAAGTTTTCTTCGGACTATCACTTTGATACGGAAATCATCATTTTATTTGTACATAACAAACTTCGAATTCATGAAATGCCCATTCCCACCCATTACGGAGACGAAGAAAACTACGTAAATATTTGGGACTATGGAATGAAGGTATTGATCACCACAGGAACCTACCTCCTCCATCGTTTGGGAATTCGTAAATCTCGAAACTGGTCGAGAATTCTTGGCTAAACGGACTTGATTACGCTTTTTTGAAGCATCCCATAAACTTACGCTTCGTGATTGGCTGGTCTTTAAAACCATAACCATACCACCACTTTCCATCTCGTTTCACTTCAATATGTCCATGCCCTTGTGGGCCGCCGGAATAAACGCAGACCTCACCATTCGTTGCCGATGTGGGAGAGCTGGTAGTTTTTACGAAGCCGTGCTTTGGCAAAATCCAATAGGCCTGGTAGGCACTTGCGCCGGGCAAATACGTTTTCACCTGCCCCGTGGACAATAAATATTTCTTCACGTAGCGATAGCAATACGTCATTCGCCTACGCACTTGTTCCCAATCCCCATCTTCCGCGAACTCTTCCTCTTCTGTCGGAAAAAATTGCTCTAAGCTCGAAAGCGGAAGTTCGCGCTCTTGAATCCAGATATCCACGAATTCCGGGCCCTCATTTTCCTCCACAGAATTCTGAACGCGCTCCAGACCTAGGCGAAGATAGTTCCCCTTCCCAGGAACAAATGATCTTTCTAAAATGAGTATTTCGTCGCCTTCAGAAAAGGAAAAATCTTCCTCGGTGGCGTCGCTCATTCGACTTTTGGCTTTCATGGAAAACGGCTGAATAACGCGATAGTTATCATTTGAAAAGTCCATTGACGCCAGATCCGGCGGTGAATCTACAGAATGAAATGAGGGAGATAAAGAATGATTCGCCGTCGAAGAGACTTGTTCTTTACTACTGACTCCATATCCACAGCCGCTCAATACCAAAAGACCTGAAATAAGAATCCATCCTGATTTCATTCGTATACTCCAAGAGAAATTTAATTGATGAATGCCAATTTCAAAACGGGCAGAAAGGAAAAACAAATAAATTCTTTTTAATCTCGCGCTCAGATTCAGTTAAATAATTTTAATATTAAACTCATTATATTTATGCCATTTAAATGACACCACCAAGATGCCCGACAGAAAAGGGTTTTTGAGTACCCGACTTAATCTAGGAGTGGGAATTGCAAAAATCTTTCGCAGCACGAAAATTCAGAAAAAAATTCTGACTTTTTCCCTTACAACTAACAAAGATTAAAGATTATTAAGAAAGAGCAAAAGTAGCCCGGAGAGTGCGCTAGACCACTGAGGACGAAAAAAAATAATCGGAAATTAAATAACCCTCGTTCGATCTTCTTTGAATATCAGCCTTGAGAAGAGAAATAGGCCTCCAAACTTCATCTTCCATATTTCGGAAATGATAGTCTGGATTAATTTCCAATAATTGTTGCAAAACTTCGCCCCTCTTTAATAATCCGTCGAACTGAATTTCAATGAGAATATCGGGCTGAAACTTTCTTAAAGTTTTCATTCCTCCATCAAACACATCTGGCTCCACGCCCTGTACGTCAATTTTCACCACATCAATTCTTTCTAGATGTATTTCGCCCGCCCACTCATCAAGAGCTCGAAGCTCGATTTGGATGGATTTTGATTTTTTCTTATTGTTCCACATATTCGACTCAATCAAGGAATGCCCACCAGAGTCTGTCTCATCGATATATAACTCTTTCATCGCGCTAAACTTGCATAGCCCGAAGGGGAGCAGATGGACATTCTTAAAATGATTGGCGGCCACAGATTTCCTAAAGCATGAAATATTTCTTGGGTGAGGCTCAAAAGAAAAAATGGAAACCTCAGAAAACTCACGCGCTAAAGGTAAGGAATAGAGGCCAATATTTGCACCAATATCAAGGAACACCCCACGCCCGCCTCTAGTGCTAAAAGCATTGTGAATAAATCTTCGCTCTCTGGGCTCGTAGCCATTCAATGCAATATCTGGCCGAAAAAATTCTCTAGCCATATGGAAGGAAGGCCCGCGCACATCCAGAGGATCCACAAAAATGGTTAAATCTGAACGAACTGGAATCGCCACAGCATCGGGAAGAATAGACCGAAAAACCTTCTTTAAACGCTTTTCTCTAGCTATTGCTCGGTAAAAAAGTTCAGTTGCGGACATGAAGATCCATTAGCACAGGCAAAACACTGTGTCTAATTTCCCATTAGGTCTATCTTAGGGATAAATACATCCCGCATATGCCGGATAGCCAAGATCGCTATCGAAGTGGTTATCACTCTTCGTGATTCTCGGGTTCACGATTGGACTCGATTGGAGTGCCTCTGATCGAATAAAAATTGGAGCTTTATAAGAATCTTTAATTAGGACCGCAAATTCCTTTTTCACGTCGAAATCATTCCAATTCGAACAGATCACAGCATCTGCCATAGAAAGAGAAAAACTGAAGGAACTTCGCGGATTGGCCAGGTTATACATCTGTGACCATTTTCCGTTCTGATTCTCGCGTATTCCGTTATTGTTTTTTCGGATCGCCTCTTTGGAGGAGGAATCTAAGTCCTCCCAACGAATATCGTCCAAATCAAACAGTCGTTTTGCAACACCCTGACCAAACATAGTGTCTCCACCTTTTCTGGTAAGATACACAACCTGACCACACCCCAGGGCCTTCAATACAGGAATTGGATGTAAATCTGACCATCCGCCAAATGATAGAAGTTTCCCGCCAACCGACTCAAACGTTTGATAGGAAGACAAGCCGGGTTCCGCAGGTGAAAGGCGTAATGCCTCCTTCCACTCCACCTCTCCCAATGAGAAATATCGTTTCGACTTTTCGATTCGTGAAGCGATAAATCTAGAAGAAGGGATCGTTCTTTCAACCCTTTGTAGATCAGAGTCTCGGCCCCAATATCCGAACCGTATGTTCTCTGGAGAAATTCTCAGGGTAGATTCCCCATCTTTTCCGAGACTTTCGAGGTGTTTTTGCTTTACTTCCTCTACTATAGAAATCGAGCCACCCACCACTACAGACGTGGTGATCAAAGCGGGAAGGTATTCGCCCACTCTATCTTTTATTCGAAACTCTTCACCCCGCGTAGTTGCAAAGTACTCATCTATTAGGTCTTGAAATATTCTTTCGCATTTGGGCTGCTTCTGAATAATTTCGGACCACATTTTACCACGTGTGTTTGGAGCACAACTCTCTATCCAGGAGGTTGATTTTCGATTAATGGATTCATTTGAGCCAGACAAAGAGTAGAAATCGGCCATTTTTCCAAAGAGTCTGGCCAACGCGGAGAAATCTACAATTCCATCTCGAATGAAAAGATCTCGATCGTTTTTCGCATCGAACTTTCCTAAAACCTCAAACGCTTTTTTTAATTGATCGATAGAAAAAGCTAAAACTTGCTGATTTTTTGTGGATGGCTCTTTTTGGTACATTAGCCACGCCTCCACAAATCTTTTTGTTCCGGGTCCATAAAAAATTCCAGAATCTTTTACTTCTTGAATAGCACGTGACACCCGCTGAGAATCGCGAAGGAGCTCGTCCAAATTCTTTTCTTTGAAAATTTTCTGCAGGGTTAAGCTTAGATTCTTTTTGCTTGTTCCGTTATCGATTGTGGAGATCAGCTCCAATAGAGAAGACCATTCAGGCTTAGAGGCCAAGTGCCGAGTGAAGCCTTCAAACGACTTTAGCAAAAAGGCCATCTTCTCGGCTCTATTGGTCTCACCCAAAGCTGGGTGAAGGGAAACGCTTTCTAATAAGAATGCTGTAATGGAAGCGGAACTGCCTCCGGCGACACCCTTAGGTTCGCCAAAATTCTCCAAGGCTGCAGCCACGCCTCCCCAATGCGCAGGCATTGCCTCGCCGTTTCCACGAATGGCCAGACAATAACCCTTGGAAAGCGAGTCCGCATTCGACGCCAAAAAACGTTGCGGCTGCTTGGCGAACACAAAAAATGCACACACAAATAGCAGCGCAAAGAAAACGGTTATTGGCTTTTGCAGAGACTCCATAAACCGCGTATCGGTAAGTCCCCGATAATACTTAAATTTTATTTTTCGGCCGGAATCTGGGACTTCTCTTCTTCGGTTCCACTGATATCCGATTTACGAATCTCTTTACCCTTCGGGCGAGGACCTGCGGGCACATTCCCGGCAGCAGGTGGGGATTTTAGATTTGTAGGTGGTGCTAGAGATTCTATGGAATTGCCGCTCTTACTGGTGGCAGCCTCCATTTTTTCTAAGGCCAATTTTGCTCCTTCTAAACTGGCCAAATCGGACTCTAATTTTGTGTAAGCTTCATCTAAAGCAAATAAAGGATCGGTATAGCAGTCGTGGTTCGAGATCTCATCGAGGTTGAGACCATTCCACATTTCTCCGTCGCCCATTTCGGCGTCCTCAGGAAGCACGATCTCATCGAAGTATTCGTCTACGTCGCTTAACGCCAACTTTACGTCATTAATCATCAGCTGAATATTGGCCAAGGTAATATTTTGTGCAGTATTGGCCTCTTGAATTCTCCCTCGCTGCTTAGATTCTGCTGTTTTTGCCAAAACATCAGTAGCCGCAAGATTGGAAAGTCCTCGTAATGAAGAGGTGCGATCTATTTTTTTCATGCAGGCGTTGAGAGCGTTGAGAAGCGCGGAGTTTTCTTCACAGGTAGTAAAGGTTAACTCCGCGGGGGGACGGCAGAAGTTCCTTTCTGCCGCCTCTATCGCCTCCGCCGTCAGCGAAATCCATGTGACTAGTAAAAATAGAATCATCTTTCAATCAACCTCGTTTGCTCTTTGGATTTCAGTATCATCTAATATGGGGCCAAGCTCTCGGCTTTAGCCTCTTCGGCCAGCGACCTTGTCAAAGATGGAACGAATTTTTGATATTTTGTCAGGATTCCGCGATCCACAAGTTCTCCAGCTTCGAGGCCGACCAGTATCCATATGAACAAAGTTATAACAAGGATACTTTACTGCAGCCTTTGCTCCGCAGGCTAAAGCATAGGACTGAACTTGAGGCAGGCTTAGGCCCGACAAATTGAAATCAATGGCGTCACCTCTTAAATGCAGAGAACAATTTGCGCCCCCATTATAAGGTAGATTTCCTCGGTTACACCCCGGCGAACCCCTAGAGCATCGGTATCCCGACACCATATTCATGCGCTTTCCACTTTTAGAAACCACACATTGTGCAACTTTTTTGATGCCTGAGTTTGCGTTTGCTGTGTCTTCTTTAGATTGATCATGAGTGCAATTTTTTATGCCCACGCAGGAACCAGATTTGGGATTCGGTTTTTTGTACGAACGACACTTCCCTGATCCCGCCTCTGCCTCATGGCTAAAGGCCGCGAAACCCATCAGAATCACTGCAAAAATACTCAATATTTTCAATGGCTTATTCATGCTTACCTCGGTAGGGTTAGATTCGCAAAACGTGCCACTTAATACCGCTATCGACCAATCCAGAAAAAAGCTTCAATTCGTAGAATGAAATGGATGGAGGTAAACTATCCTTAATGAAACAACTCTTAATGATAATTCTTGCTCAATTTTTTCCACTCTTCTTTCTTCCTACAACTGCCGATGCCGTTGCCGTAGATTTTTCCAAATGCGTATCTTCCTACCAAGAGGAGAAATGCGTTCAAATTTTTTCTGATCCCCTGGGGCTTGGGCTGCAGTTTTCAGAAAAGCAATTAGTCAAAAAATTCGGAAGTCCGTTAAAGATTGAATCTCTAGGTGCAGTTGAGGCAGCAGAAAAAGGTGTTGGAAAAAAGTACTTCTTTCAAGGCTTAGAAATTTGGACCTTAACCGATGAATCCTCTATTTCTACCTATGCAAAAATCGAGATCAAATTAAAACAGCTACCCAATGAACTACAAATAGGCGGGTTGGAAAGCAAACTGATTTCTAAGATGGGAAAAGGAAAATCGAAGAAAAATTACCGAGAGTATTGTGATGAGGAAGGGAATGATTGTTTGAGGTTTTTCTTAGAAAAGGGAAAAATTCAAAAAATCGAGTGGTTACCCTACAGCGGCTAACCCTAGCTCACTCCAGATTCTAACCCTTTTGAAGATCTGTGGGGACTCCTCTTTCCGAAAGCTTCAAAATCATCCAAAAAGAAAACGGCCAAGGCCTCGAGTTTGGCCACTTCATGGCCATTGGAACCCTGGTTGGATACAAAAGTTTTTCCCACCATTTTGGAAAAAGTATGACAGCCTGTTTTCTTTTTCTTTTCGGAACGTCCCCAATTTCCTCCACCACATGAACTTTATGGGCGCCGATCCTTGGAAGGAACTCTTTTAGTTCCGGATGGCTTCCCACAACCCAACATTCAGAAACGGGTTTTCTATCCAGGGATTGTCTCTCTTGAATCCACTTAGGGTGAACCCCCAAATAGGCAAGACTTGGCTCTTTGGCATCTTTCTTTTTGCTCTTCTTCATAACGGAGTCGATGGCCGCATCTTTATGCCACCACCGGTGAAGGGCTCGTTGCTTCTTTTCTAGATATTTTTCTCCAAGGGCATGACCGTAGTGAAACACTTGGACATCACTATCGTAAACTTTTTCACAATTGCCCAGGCTTTGAGAATCACCCACGCTGATTCCTTTAGAATCTACTTTTACAGCGTTAATCGTTTGAGGAAACCATCGCTTCGAATAGGCAAGTCGATCAGGCCGAATCCAAAAATGCAAAAATCTCATAGAAAGACCATCACAACCATTCCGTTCCGCCAATTCAAAGTCGGCCCGAAGTTGATTGAAGTCTTTTTCGCAGACGATTTGATCGGCCTGTAAGTGAAGGGCCCATCCGTCTTGATAATGCTTGCGGAGTTCGGTCAAGGCTAAGTTTGCCTGCTGGGAGAAGATGGCCCCATCAACGCGCATTTTTTCTTCCCAAACGGTGTCGAGAATGGTGACCTTGGGCAATTGGGATAGCTTTTCCCGGGTGCCATCGTTGGAATCGCCCACGGCTAGGTAGGTATGGTCGCAAAACGAAGACAAACACTGAAAAGCCTCAAAATAAGGATATCCAATAGATTCCCCGTTCCTAACATAGGAAAAGCCGTAAATTTTCATGATAGATCCATCCCTAGCGTATGCGCTTCGGGTAGACAAAGGAAAAGCACGAAATCCTTTGGAAAAATAAGCCTTACGCAAAGCATAATTGGTACAAAAATAGACGTGAAATCCGCTTTGTGTTAATCGTCTTGGACGAAAATGAATTTGGTTCCGAGACAGTCCCATTTCTTTTAGAATTGGAAAACTGAGGAAAGGATCTCTTTCACCGTAACGGAGAGGTGGCCGAGTGGCCGAAGGCGCTCGCTTGGAAAGCGAGTAATGGGTAACACCATTCGCGAGTTCGAATCTCGCCTTCTCCGCCATAATAAAAAAGCTGACGCGACCGGAAGGAGCGTTGGCTTTTTTATTTTGGACTGAGAGGACGTAGTGGACGAAAGAGCAGAGTTCGACCCAGGACGGGAACGAGGCAAAGCCGAGTAATCTCGCCTTCTCTTGGACATAGAGCACTAGTATTCCAACTTCGCATTGGTATGATCAATAGATGAACGACAAAATCCTTTTAGTGGCGATCTTTATTACGGCGGCATTTCCAAGCGCCGCATTTGCCACACAGACTTTTGAAAAGTGTGCATTGGTTCGATGCCAAGGCTTAAACTGTGGTTGCGACTTAAAAAATAAAGGCTGGAAAGAAATTGCCCGCTGCCAAGGTCATCAGTGGACCTATATCATTGAACACAACGGACAACGAAAAATTTGCAGGGGCATAAATTCAAGGAGTGGACCAACAGAAAACCCTTGTCTTGAGTTTGAAGGAGATCTTAAAGATTTTCAGCTTTGCCAAGAAAAGAAGTTGAATACAAAAATCGTTTCACCCATCTCTCGGTGAAGATCGAAGAAACTTCCATTCTTTTTTCCGCTAAAAGAATTACGGGTCGGCAGATCTGAAATCATCCATAGATTGATGGGAAAATCGGAAATCAAGCTTGGTTCATCCTTAAAAAAGGTACCAATAATCCATAAAATGATATGGCCGCCAACAAAGTGATAAATTGGCCTGGCTGTCCTTCATTAATCAGAAACCAACTCGCCACACCGCCAACGGTAAAACCAAATAAGTTCCATGCAATCATTCTTGGAATCTGCTTGCTCTGTCGAATGACAATATTGAAGTTGAAACTTGCGAACATACCTATTGAAAAAGAGATTGCGAACACAATTCCGACCCCTGGGGCCTGGGTAAAATTTTGAAAAAACAGGACAGAAAAACTATAAAGCAAAAGGGCGAAGAATGGGGAAAACGCCATTATGACTTTCGCCACCTTTGTTTTAATGGAAAGGAACAGATTCGAGATCCACGACGCCGCCATTAACCCTTGAAATACAATCAGAAACGCCAACAAAGAATTCGAAAAAGTGGTCGAAAAAAAAGTAATTAATGAAAACTCAAGCAAAGCAAAGAAAATTCCAGAGAAAAAAACAAAGGAATAAAAACGACCTTCGCTAGACCCCCTCGACCAGAATCCAAAAACCAGAAATAGAAGTCCAATCGCAACAGCTGAAAAGAAAAATAGCTGTGGTTTAAAATCTAACTTTTTTACAAATCTATCTCGATCCACCTTTGAAAGGTCTTTGGGATCGAGGCTTAAGACTTCTTGTATCCTTGCGAAAAACTCTGGGTCTCCTACGGAGGCATCCTTCACTCTCTTAGCGTTGGGATATATTCTTTTAATTAGTTCATGGTCCGAAGCCTCAAAATTCCCCCTCTTGATGGTCAAAAGGTAAAACGATTTTGGAGTATCTAAATTTTCTTGTTCCAGAAAATATGCACTAACTCTACCCTCTGGAGACAAACTTCTTAAGGATTGATAAATACCTAAAGCAAAATCGCTTCCATTCTTATAGTAAACACGGGCAGATAGGATCCCTTTCGGGTGAAGTCTTTCAAAGGCGGCTCGAAATGCTTCGTAGGTTGTTACTTCATTAATCACTGGCCAACCACTGAATCCAATCTTGGTAGCAAAATCGGGAGAAGAATGCAGAATAAAGTCAAATTTTTGATTAGAGGTATTCAAAAAATGCCGAATATCGGCCCGCACTGGGTAATGCCGAGAGAAAAGTTTTGGTGAATACTTATCTCTCATCAAATGTATCAGTTCCCCATAAATCTCAATTCCAACAATTCCGCCAAATCCCGCCCTCTCTAAGAGGTGAAATTCAATCCCGCTCCCCAACCCCAGAATTAGCGCTTTTCCATTATCTGGCATCGATGAATCGGTGATCTCTCTTTCAGAGTCCGGTGGCGGCATATGCGACCAGGATTGGTTCGAGAAAAAAACATCTCTCTCACCGTTTGGAAACTGCAGAATATCTATTCGATCAAAGGGCGTCCAAATAGTATCTAAAACCCTTGCGCCCAGTGAATGAATAGAAAAGGCACCATTATAACGTGTCTTATTTAAGTAACTCCTTTTTGAGGGAATCTCACTTACGATCCGATAAAGATTCAATTGCTCTGAAGTCAAAGTCAGCAACAAACCAAGTGGAAATAGCCCAAATACCAATAGTCGCTTTTGGCCCGTAACCCAAAAGGCAAAAAGAGCAAACCCTAGAAATGTAATTACGTATATTTTTTCAGCGCCCAAATTCGGCAATAAAACATAGGCAGCCGTGGAACCAATGAGCCAACCCAAGAGCTCTTTGGAATAAAATTCAATGGAACTCATTCGGGCAGAGTATTTTCCAACCGCCTGACCAGAGAGCAGAAAAAATACGGAAAATAGACTAATCGTTAACCAATAACTATTTATGGAAATTGCAAACAGGAAAGCAACTTGCACGAATAAAATTGCGTATAAAATGGTACTGAGTCGAAATCGAGAAAAAATTAGTAGCCCAAGACTGAAGGAAACGATCGGAACAACCAAAGCCTCCACAATGTTGTGGATGTGACGCAAGAAATCTAGAATTCTAATCGTATTGATTTGATGGGCCGCCACCAACATGGTGAAGAGGAAAATCTCATTTTTTTGAAATAGAAAAGAACGGTATCTTGAGAACATACTGCAAGATTACCATTGATCTTTTCTCAGAAAATGAAAACTTTATTTGATGCCATCAGAATTTGGGTTTGGGCAGATCCTCTATGATTTGAGCTCTCTCACTACGTAAATCAACCTTCTAAGGATCGTTACAACTGAACCCAAACAGATCCCCCAGAACGTCCATTTCGCAACAGTCCACTGTAACTCTAGCTGATCCAATAGTGGAATGCTTAACAACAATACACTCAGAATGGCCATCCGATGTTGTTTTGCCATGGGTCCCAGAAAATAGTGTTTCGTTCTAGCAGCGGCACCTAGAACCCTGGTGTAAGCAGTAAACATGGCAAAAAAACTAGTGGCCCAGGCCAAAGCAATAGCTCCAGGCATTTCAAAAAAAGGAAGTAGAATTCCAAAAAAGATTAGGCTATCTGCAATTCGATCGGGAAACTCATTATAGATCTCTCCAACGGGGCTCTTCTTTCCGCCCTCAATGGCCACCATGCCATCAATTAAATTGCAAAGGAGACGGAGCTGAATGCCCAAGAGCGCAAGCAAGCTCGCACTCCAAGACCCAACGGGTAGGATCCACATCGAAATTGGGACGATGAGCGAGAAGATGACACTAAATACGGAAATCTGATTTGGGGAGACATTTGTTTTTGCAAGAGCAGACGCCAGCCTCTGAAAGAGACCAACGGAACGAGCTTTAATCGGCCTTCTATTTTCCTCTGACATAAATCACCCCTTAATTTGAGAAGATAAAAAGCTAAGGCCCAAAAAAATGAAGCCAATTCCCACCAGCATCCATAAATTTAAGGGCTCTTTTTCCAAATAGTAGCCAATCAAAGCCCCCCACAAGAATGTTGTGGCATAAAAAGGATACACCACAGAAATGCGGCCGCCGAATCTATAGGCCAACACAAATAGCACCATCACTCCGCAGAAAAGAATCACTCCCGCGCCTAGGGACCAATAGTTTTGTCTCTGTGCCCCAATTTTATAAAAATATTGTCCAAAGGCTCCGAGAAACGCAGCTATTAAATTAAAAACAATTGGCCACTTTTGATCCAACATGAAACGCCCTCAATCCAAGTGTAGAAAAATGTACATCAAACTATAAAGGGTTGGGGCCGTGAAAATGATGCTATCTAGACGATCTAAAACCCCTCCATGTCCAGGAATTAGATCGCTAAAATCTTTCACGCCATAGGTTCTTTTGATGGAAGAAAACATGAGATCTCCCGAGATTCCACTAATCGAAATACAAAATCCCAAAACCGCAGATTGCCACAATTGAATTTCTAAAAGAGGTGGAGCAACTAATAAAGACAAAAGAGTTGTGCCTAACATTCCGCCCACAAATCCAGCGACTGTTTTATTTGGGCTAATTTCTACCACCAACTTTTTTTTGCCGAATAGCTTTCCCGTAAGGAATTGAAAAACGTCATTCAATTCTGTGGTAAAGAACAGAAATAAAAATGCATGAATCACGTCGATACGTCTTGCCGCTGTATCATTCAAATTTAAAAACATTAGCCCAGGAACAAAGCTCAAGAAATAGACCGTTAACATTAGGCCAGATTGTGCCGACCAAAGATTATTTACCAATCCATGAATTTTTCTTCGGGAGAGGAAAAGAAACGGAAGATAGATAAAAGAAAAGAGCGGCACAATAAACAAGAAAAAGTTTTTCCACTCAAGCAAAAGAAATCCGTAATGAACCACCGTGAGCATACTCATTCCCACCAACTCTGGTGTTCTCACGAATTCCAACTTTTGGATGGAGAGATATTCCTTTAGGGCCAAGAGGCTAGCAATCAAGAAAAGCAATACCAAGCCATTGTTTCCAAGAAATAAAGCAAAGGTGATTACACCGCCAATAATCCACCAGCCCCCAATGATTTTTAAAACCTTTTCGAAAGTTTGATTCTGCGGACTACTAATTCTCATGGCGAAGGTGAATACGGTTGCCAAAAAAAGAAAGGTCAAGCCCGAAGCCACCGCCACTTGAGCGATAGGAGAAAATGGAGTGTTCATACTTACAAGACTACCAGTAGGAAGAGACTGATCCTACCCGCAAGGATGTAAACGAAAAAATTTTATATCCAAACCCGCTTTGATCTTCGATAGCTTAAGACAAGAGAAACCGCCAACAAGACAATGAAGATCGCAGAGCGAAGGGCGGGAGTTCCTCGACTCAACAGTTCCCTTATATAGTAACTCCATAGCGACTCCATCGGTGCGAGAATGGTTCCTCCGTACATGAGCCCACGAAATAGAATAGAAACCCCAACCAAGCTCCACACCGCTACCCTCATTGGTTTGTTCCATCCGGAGTATGAAATCGCACCCAAAAGAGCAAAACAGGGCAAAATTCCAGCCAAATACCGAGGGCCCGCAGTGGCCCCACCATGCCAGCCATTAAATGAAGCGTTCATAAACAACAGTCCTACCAATCCAAAGACACAGTAGACCCATGGAATTAAGTGAGGTGACTTTCTTTTGTCTCGAAGAATTGCGATCAACGAAAATGGAACAACCAAAAATATCCAAGGTTGTTGAACGATGAGGCCCCGACTTTGCCCAAAAATCAATTCCCAAACCCAAGGCCAATGAGGAAGAGAAAACATCCCCCAAAAGACTTCGTTGGTTTGATCTAAAAATACGGGGTTCTGAAATTTGCTGGCCACCACAAAAGGGGATCCGAATATTAGACCGTGATAGAGGCTCCAAGCTATAGCAGCGGGAATGGCAAACAACGTGGCGTTTAAAGCGCCTTTCAGGCCTGGTCGAGAAAGAAAGAATGCGACCAATACCGCCGGAATCTGAAAGAAGAATCCATAATCCGAAAGCATGGCGAGTGAGCAAAATAGCCCGAATAAAGAATAATTTCGTTTCAACAAAAAGAATAAGGCACCCAACTGCAAAACGGCTGAAAGGGCATGGCCAAAATAGGAATTCATAAAAACTACGGCTGTATTTCCAAACAAAGCTGAAAGAAAGAAAAGATACACTCCATCTAGGGGAACCCAAGATCGATATAGGTACGCACAAATGAAGAGGCACAAGATAGCATAGGGCAGGCCCTGCACAAAAAGGCTTAAAAATGTGTTCTGAAAATACTCTGGTTGGGGACGTATTCCATCTTCTGGAATTTTTTCAAACGGCCGATGGACCTCATCTAATACATAAAAAACGGGGAGTCCTAGCAGAATAGAACCGGGTGCTTTATTGGAATAATAATGACCATTGGGCGCTAGTGACCAATCATCCGTAGACTTTAAGTAAGGGTCGATAGCGAAGGAACCGCTTTCCACTACCGCTCGCATACTTAGAAGCCTAGATGCCGCATTTTGTCCGCCATCTTGAGTGACGATCAGGCCCAGCAAAAGAAAAGCTAGGGCGATGGGAAGAAAGGGGCTTCGAATTACATCTCGAGAAAAAATGCTTTTCATCATCTCTTATACCTTTTCCATCTTTCACTTGAATCCACCAACTGAAACCTCTCTCTTTTCAAAAATTCTTCCAATTCGTTAGGGCTCTCAAGCACGGTGCTCTTTTCTAGTCCTTCAAAGAACACTACTTCTACCACTTCTGGGTTCGTTAATTGATTTAAACCATCAATCCTTCTCCAGCGAGTTTCATAAGGTAAAAATGGAAGCATTCCACTTTGCACCCAAACCGTTTGACCTTCTATTCCTGCCGTTTTCTTCACAGCACTTTCCAGTTCGCCCCAGTACTCCAATGGCTTGGGAAATTTGAGAAACCCCCCGCCCACAAATAAACTGCAAATCAAACCGAAGCCAACCCAGAAAATTTTTCGTTTCTTTTTCTCCAAAGCCAAACAAGAAATGTAAAAAAAGATGGGCACCAAAATAATTCCATAATACAGGCCAAAACCTTTTTGTACCCCGGAAGAGGTTGACGAAACGGCCAATGGAGCAAGGGCCATTATTCCAGCCAAGTGAGTAAAAGGTAGAAACGCCCACGGCAGTAAGTTCTTATAAAGAGCTTTGTTGGAAAAGATATCTGAAATCACCCAGTGAGGGTGAGTAAGCATCTTCCAAATTACTTCTTGAAAGCTGGAACCATAATTTGCCCACATCGTGAAATAATAGGGAACACCTGTTTGTTCTGGTTGGTGCATGGGCATCCAAATCTTTAGTGCCATATAGGTGAAGACAAGTGATAGAACAGACAGAGGCAAAAGCATCCATCGCTTTTGTTTTTGAAGAGCGGCTAATACCAGGCACGCCCAAAAAAGATAAATTCCGGCATCTTCTTTCACAGAAAGAATAAGAATAGCGCCCAAGACTAAATGCCAGGCTTTCCCCCGAATCCCAAGAAAAAATAATCCCCAAGCCAATGGGAAAAAGCTTTCTTGGTGAATATCAAACTGCAACGTGGAGGCAAGCGCCCCACAAAAAACATAAATGAGTATCAGCGCACTGGCATAAATGGAAGAAAGGTATTGATTCGCCAGCTTCCAAAAAATCGGAATAGCCGCTGCCAAGCTCAGCCCATGGACAACTAAGGAAGATAGAGGTGAATCCCAAATCCATCGGACTGCCACCGGAATTAACAGAATGGGAGAAAAGTGATTGCCGAAGAAATTTAGAAAAGATTGATTGTGAGGTAAAATAGGAATTCCCATCCATTGCCCCCTGGTGGTGCTCCAGATCGCATAGTCAATGTGCGAAAAATCCACTCCAGAAATTTCACCCGCATAAAACTGAAGGATTTTTATTCTCGCAAACACAATGGCGGCAAGAACAGATACGCACCAAGGGAATAGAGGAGAATTGAGAGAATTTTCAATTCTGTCTCGAAACAAAATAGTTTTTGAACTCAAGCAAGCCACCACGTAAAAAATGGCCGAAAAAAGAAGTGGGTAACGAAGATTGTTCCAAGGAGGCTCGCCTCCGAAAGAAAGTAAGTAGGCAAAAAATACGAGAAAAGTCCCAAGCACGACGAGGAGTCCTGTTTCCCAAATTTTTATTTTCTTATCCATGGGTTACTTTCAGAAAAATAAACGGGAGCCAAAACATCTGCTTTGTTCCTAAATAGATAACAGTCTGGATTCCTATTTTTTACGTTTTCAAAATCATTCTTTCTCCTCACCTGAGGGGCCACAGAATCGGGATGTGGAGCAATGGCGACTTTTTCTTCCAATAAAAAAGATAACGTATGACTAGTCCAATAATCTCCCCAACAGGCTTGGTAACCTTCGGCGTGAATCAAATGAACCAAACTATCCAATTGAATTTTTCGCGTTACTGACCTTGCCCCAAGATCCACTAAATTTTCTTTCGCCTGCCAGGCGAATGAAAAAGAAGCAGTAATCAAAGCTAATATTCCCACCCATCGATAATGCTGTTTAATGACTTCAGTCCAAATAAAAGCAACGGATAGGTAAAAAGCTAAATACGCTGGGTAAAGATAGCGTACGGGTGCACCTTCGGACCGCTCCGAAAAAAACACATAAACGAAATTCAAAACGATCACCAATAGACAAAAGGGCAATACAGGGCTTCTCTGAACATTTTTTCTATTTTCTTTCATTAAAGAGAAAGTGAAGCCCAATAGGAACACCACCATGAGAACGAATGAGCCAGAGAAAAAGAGTGTATAAATGGACCGCATCAAATCCATCGCCTGCTCTGGCCATCGCCAAATAGGAAGGATAGAAAGGCCAACTCCGTAAGAGGATTCATACAGCTTAAGAATTTTTCCCAACCAAGCTGGTGCGAATCCCCCGAGGAATCCCAGAACGAAGCCCCCTACTGATCGTTGTAGAAAGGCTGGCCGTCTTCCTGATTTCCAGCACGAATGACCATAGACCGAGAGGTGAAGAAAAATAAGCGCGAAGGCCACATCTCGGACTAATGAAATTCCATTGGGTACCTTGAGCCTAATGGGTTGCTGCAAATGCAAGCCACCGAAAAGGGCTATGGCTATTCCGATGAAAATCAGCACCAAGGCCACAGGATAGAATTTCTTTAGCTTTGCTTGGGGAGAAAATATTTCACGGTACTGGGGGTGAGTGAAAAATCCGCTCGGAAGTAAATGATAGAAGAGCAATGCTGGCAAAAGAAAAAAGACTACACTCTGGTTTGTCCACCACGCTACTCCGACTAGAGCCCCAAACCCTAACCAAGGTTTCACTTCTTCTTTGGACAATATCCAATAGATCCAGCCACCAAAAAATAGGGCCTGGGGAGACAGCTCTTGCAGTACACTAATTTTCAGAAGGTGTTCACTGGAACAAGCCATCAAGAAGAAGAAAAAATAAGAACAAAGAATATAGTTTCTTCGAATGGACACAAACCAAATGAGATAGGCCGCCAACCACCAGGAAAGGCTATTGATCCTCAAAACCATATGAGAAATGTATTCGTTTCCGTCAATAATCTTTGAAAGAATGGCAGCGGTGAGCCACTCCGCCCCACCCATATAATTTTGTCCCCAAAAATAGATGGGAAAATCACCAAGCTTCGTATGTTGAGCCATGATTCCAACCATGGCGAAATCCGATTGAAAATCGGTCCACCAATAAGGAACCAATGGAATGCGCAGTCCAACAAAAACAGTTAAGCAGACAAAGAACGCAATGGGTTCCCACCATTGTATGGAACGATTCATTGCTTAACCTCGTAGGTCAATCTTGCACCTTCTCCATAAATTAGACGAAAGTGAGGCCCTGATAATGGAACCTTCGAAACCTCTCTGGTTCTCCGTTTACAGTCCTGCAATTTTGTCAAAAAGAAATGGGCAGAGTGAAGCTGCAATCGAACCTCAGACAAATCAAAACGAAGAACGCCCACACTTTCTTTGCATGCGGACTCGAAAAGTCTTTTTTGTTCTTGAAAAGTCGTCCCGTAAAAATCTCCCCTTGTGCCTTGCCGGTTTCGAATAAACTCCGCTAGCGTGAAGAGAAAAATCAAATTGAATATCATCGAAAGGACCAGAAGTGGCCGCAAAAATTTCTTTTGCCAAACGAGGTTTAAAAGAAAAAAAGGCACCCACCATATCGGTAAAAAATAGTGAGGATAGGTGGCGAGATTCAAGATTTGAAGCAACAAAACGTGAACCGGCACAGAAAGCCATGCCAAAAGAAAGAGGGGTGAATGCAATTTTTTTTGAAGAATTGAAATTCCAATCCAAACCCAAGAAACCCAAAACAATAATTTTGTCACCCAGCCAAAAAGATCTAGGTAAAATATCCTCTCTAAAAACTTAGGAATGCTTTCGAAAAATAAAACCTCCTCTGGTTCTAGAAAGTATTTCATCTGCCAGCCACTCAAATACATGGGCAATTTCAAAATGCTCCACCACAATTGCCTTCCGTTACCCCAAAGTGAATTCTTTTCCGCAGGAGACAAATGATTCGTTTCGAGAAATTGCAGAATACCTTGAAAATAGGGAACCAAAACGAACACGAAAATCACAAGAGCGGGCAACAGAAAGAAGGCCCCATCCCTCCAATTGCCTCGGAAATAGATATTGAGCACAACTACCAAAGCAAAAGTGATCGCTAAGGAACCAGACATCAAATGAGTACCCAGACAGATGGCCAATCCAAGTCCGGCCAGAATGCCCGCCTGAATTTTTTGGGTTTTCGTTTTGGAAATTTCATCTACCAAAAATGAAAAGGCCAAAAGAATAGATCCCGGAACCACTAACAAAACTTCCCATGGCATTTGTGAATAAACGAACAGATAAGGAGAGCTTGCCAAAAAGATTCCCATAAAAATGGCACTGGAGAATCCAAAAAAGAAATTAGCCATCAGAAATATCAATAGCGTCGCAAGAAGAAAAACCATTCCGTGGGCCCAGTGATACGCGTCTGGCGAATCGGAAATTCCGCGTACGATTTGGTAAAACCAATGTGGAATAGGCCCATACGGAATGGGTTGGCTTCCCACCGGCCCCACTTTCGGCCATCGATTCTCTTGAAAGGCTTTTTCCACTTCTACGAGAAGACGTGGCTCATCGTTGAGGAATGGGGCTTGATTTAAATGGATAAGTCGAGCAACCAAAAGGGCAAAAAACACCCCCAAAAACACGATTTGTAAAATCTTCTGTAATCTCATTGGCATGCAAGCTCATCATGCACGACAACCGAGATTTCGTCATCCCAGGAAAACCCAGGAAACTCGAGGACAAACTCACAATTATTGCGTAGCGCAATGTGTAGAAAAAATCCCTCTAATCGACCGCAATTGCGCTTGCGACGCGGGCTTTCGGTAGGATACATCTCGTAATGGTGGCCTGGCTCCATGCAGACTCCCGGGGCTAACCCCGCCAGGACCGGAAGGTAGCAACGGTAACCCATTGGTGGTTGTGACGTGGGTCTGCCGGGCCGCCGCTTTTTCAAACGAAACCTGTGCATTTCCGGCGAATTGAAATGCCATTTTTGTCGAAGTTTTTTCATTGAGGCGTTTTCATGTCTTACTTGGTGCTAGCGAGAAAATATCGACCCAAGCAGTTCCAAGAATTGGTTGGCCAACAGCACGTGGCCACCACTCTATTAAACTCTTTCCAACAAAATAAATTGGGACAAGCCTATCTACTCACTGGAACAAGGGGCGTTGGCAAAACTTCTGTGGCCAGAATTTTTGCAAAAGCCTTGCGATGTGAGAACCCAGACGCTCAGCCAGGAGGAAAAAATCCTGGGATTTCTTGCGATCAATGCCCAAGCTGCCTGGAAATCAATGCCGGCAGCTCTATGGATGTTCTTGAAATCGACGGGGCTTCTAATAACGGCGTAGAGAACGTGCGAGAAATTCGCGAACAAGTAAAGTTCATGCCCTCTCGAGGTAAAGTAAAAGTATATATCATCGACGAAGTGCATATGTTAACGAACGCCGCCTTCAATGCGCTTCTCAAAACCCTAGAAGAGCCGCCGGCTCACGTCACCTTCATCTTGGCCACCACGGAAGTTCAGAAAATACCGGCAACCATTTTGTCTCGCTGCCAAAGGTTCGATTTTCGACGGGTGCCACAAGCATCTATTCAAGAACATCTGCAGAAGATTTTGCAGCTCGAAGAAATAGCCACGGAGTCCGCGGCCCTTCGCTTGATTGCAAAAAAAGCCGATGGATCTGTGCGTGACGCGCTTTCTGCTTTAGACCAGTGCTTAGCTATGTCTGGGAAAAAACTCACAGTTCAAAGCGTTACCGACGCCTTAGGAATTGTTAGCCAAAAGTTTCTCATCGAGATACTGCAGTATACGTTTGAGCAGAATATTGTAATGGCCGCTGAGAAAGTGAATAACGCTTTTTTGGCGGGTGTAGAGATGAAGCAATTAGCCCTTGGCTTAGCGGAATCTATGCGAACAGCTCTTTTTGTAAAATTGCGCGCCAATGATTCTTTGGTGGAATTGGGCAAAGACGAAAAAGACGAAGTAGAAAAGTTTGTAGAAGGTGTGAGTCCTGAAACCTTGCAAGCGGCCTTTCGAATCATGAATTTGTCCCTGGAAGAAATCTCAAGAAGCCCACTACCGAAGGCAAGCTTGGAAATGACGTTAGCAAGGCTGGCTGGACTAGGAAAACTAAAATCCCTTGAAGATTTCTTTTCTGGTTCAGCAACTACACCCCTTTCCTCCTCATCCATTTCTGCGCCGACAACTTCCCCCACGACCCCCATCATGGCCTCCACTACCCAGCCCCACACCACCAATCGGGCTACGTTTAGCAGAACAGATCAAGCCATGAATCCAGGTGAAACAGGCAATTCATCGGCCCAAACACTGCAAAAAAAAAATCCTGAAGCCAACCCCCTAAAGAAAATCGCAGAGAAAGAAGCGGAAACGAAGTTCTCTTCTGGGGAGATGCGCAAAAATCAAGATTCCGACAGCTTCGAAGGTTTCGTTCGATACGTTTTACAACAGAAAGCAAGCCTAGGTGCACTGCTAGAGCATGCGATTCCCGTGGATGGAACGACTTGGCTCAATGGAGAACAAGCAAGAATTGGGTTCCGAAAGAATCACAACTTTTACCAAATGCAGGCGCAACACCGCTCTAACTTCGAACAACTCGAGAAACATCTTCAAACGTATTGCCAAAAAAAGATCAAATTGGTGATCGAATCCGTTGCCGCAGACGTAAAGCCCGGAACTGAGGTTTCTTTGATGGAAAAAAAGAAGGAAACTGTGGAAAAGACTGCGGCGGAAAAGAAGAAGAAATTTCTAGAACATGAAATCGTACGTAATACGAAAGAAATTTTTGGCGCAGAGCTTTCTAGTTTTGATATAGATAGAACTAAGAGCGAATAGCGATTTGTATCGTTTTGAATTTTGGCCAATAGATTTTTGGTCGATAGACTTTATGTTAGTACACGAATTAGGATTTTGCTGGTTCCGTTAAATGAGTTTTTGAATCGGAGGACAAGATGAAAAGAGGATTTGGTGGCGGCATGGGAAACATGCAACAGCTAATGCAGCAAGCAAAACAAATGCAAAAAAAGATGGAAGACATGCAGGCAGAGCTTGCCAATAAAACCGTTGAAGCTTCTGCCGGTGGCGGAGCTGTAAAAGTTGTCATGAGCGGGAAACAAGATTTGATTTCCCTCACCATTGCCCCTGAAGCTCTAGAAGGTGCTGACGCAGAAATGTTGTCTGAAATGGTGAAAGGCGCAGTGGGAGAAGCCATTAAAAAGTCCAAAGATCTAGAAAGCCAACTAATGGGCGGCGCCATGGGCGGCATGTCTATCCCTGGCCTATTTTAGAGTAGAAAAAGATGTCATTTGTTCCACAACAGGCCGATGCGCTCACTCAATTAGTTCACGAACTTTCGAAGCTCCCTGGCATAGGCGAAAAGTCTGCCACAAGGTTGGCCTTTCATTTATTGAATGCTGACAGCGATCGAGTGAAACGTTTGACCGATGCTCTATTAAGAGCAAAAGAGAAAATCCATCTTTGCACGTCTTGCTTTACGTATACGGAAGAAGACACCTGCGAAATCTGCCAGAACCCCATGCGATCCACGGACGCAATTTGTGTGGTCGAGCGTCCGTCAGATGTTCGAGCCATTGAAGCCTCTGGTAAATTTAAGGGAAAATATCATGTTCTCCACGGAACGCTTTCACCGGTAGATGGAATCGGACCCGATCAAATTCGGGTAAAAGAGCTCTTGAGAAGAACTAATCAATGGCAAGAGACCCAGAACAAAGAAGTGATTTTGGCGTTGAATCCCAGCGTAGAGGGAGAAGCCACTGCGCTCTATATTTCTCGTTTGCTTCGACCCATGGGCGTGAAAATCTGTAAAATTGCGTATGGCTTACCCATGGGCGGATCCATTGAGTATGCCGATCGAGGCACCTTGGGTAGAGCTTTGGAGAATCGCACCGAGTGCTAGATCCCAAGTTTCAACCAGCACTGGAAAGCGTCTTAGCAAGGCTAGGAGAAGAAATCTCCGCCCGAGCCGTTTTGCTTTTTCAAGAAGATGGGCAGGTTTTACATAGTGCTGGACCCATGAGCGCTTCTGAAGTGCCCATTATGGCGGCTCTAGTTGCGGCGATGATTGCCACAGGAAAATCTCTAGGAAATTTGGGAGATGCATTTCCAGGAAATCCCTCCCGCTTTTCTTGCGATTCAGAAATGAGCGGAATTTATTTGGTAGAAGTAGAGCCCGGAATTTGGCTGTCCGCTTTGTACGATCAGCCCCTGAATCCTGGCAAGCTCCGCCTGCGCGTTCGCCAAACCGCAAGAATCTGTAACCAACTTGGAATTCAACATGCCCGGAAGGGCAGCTTCCGGGGAGCAGTCAGCCCGTCTGCTAGCCCAGCAAGCGCAACCGTTAGCTCCCCTGGAGCCAATTTGCTTGGGGCCACTTCGACCCCAGTGGTGAAAAGTCACCCCCAAGACCCGGAAAAAATTACAGACGCCAACTCTAACCTTTTTACCAATATCACGGACGATGAGATTGATCGTTTGTTTGAAAATCCAAGTAGTTGAGAGAGTGAGACCATGAGCTTTATCAACTACAACAGCAAAGAAATTAACTGCAAAATCGTATACTTCGGTCCGTCCATGAGCGGAAAAACCACGAATTTGCAGTATATCTATTCGCAAACGCATCCAGACGGTAAAGGCAAAATGATTAGCCTGCAAACCGACAATGAGCGCACTTTATTCTTTGATTTCCTGCCCTTAGCCCTCGGCACCCTACGCGGATTCAAAATCCGTTTCCACTTATATACAGTTCCAGGCCAGTCTTATTACGATGCCAACCGCAAGCTGATCCTTCGCGGCGTAGATGGCATAGTGTTTGTATCTGATAGCCAAGTAACCCGGATGGAAGCGAATCTGGAAAGTTTCGCAACCCTCAGGGGCAACTTAGAGGAACAGGGCTATGAGCTTGAAAATATTCCGCTCGTTTTTCAATACAACAAACGCGACCTCCCGAATGTTAGCCCTTTGGGAGAAATGGCAAAGATCCTCAATCCAAGCGGGCTCCCGTCGTATGAAGCGGTTGCCAGCAATGGAATCGGTGTCTTGGAGACTCTAAAAGGACTCTCCAAGCTGATTTTAAAAGACCTTAAAGGTGGTCAATCCTAGAGAAGAACTGATTCTTCTTGAAGGGCCTAAAATCACAGTTCGAAGACCGAAACAATTCCTGCAATGATCGCGGGAACTCAAAAAGGATTTTTAGCCATGAAAAAGCAATCTCAACCCATTAATCAATCTCAACTTCTTTCTTTGGAAGAATTACTAAAAACTCAACGAAAAGAAATTCTCTCGAATGGAAAAACGCTTCGTCTAGACTTCAACATCAATAAAGATGAAATGTTAGACGAAGTGGATATGGCCGTAAACGATGTGGAACAAGGAATGAAAATGCGCCTAGGAAATCGTGAAAGCCTATATTTCAAAAAAATCGAAGAAGCACTTTTGAGAATAAAAGAGGGAACCTACGGTTTGTGCTTAGAGTGTGGAGCACAAATTGGCGCAAAAAGATTAGAAGTGCGCCCCACTGCGGAGCTTTGCATTGACTGCAAAGAATCCCAGGAAAAAGCAGAAGCACTAAATGCCGAAGGCAGACGGCACAAGAGCCTAGGCGAACTCATCAACTTCAAAGCCTAAGATCAAAATCGTCGAATAGCGCTTTAGCGAAGGAAGGATTCTTTGCAGAAGACCATTTGGCGTAGAACCTGGCAAGGATTGCCAGAGTAGGCACTCGCGCGGATTTTCTAGGATGGAAGATTCGCCCGAAAAAAATTCTTGGAAATTTCTATCGGGGGATAGGCAGCAAAGGGGCAGGGGGCGGCATTGCGGGGCGATGCCGCCCCTATTTTTTTAGCTTTTCTTTACGTATTCAGACTTGAGGTTGATGGCGCCGACACCATCAATTTTGCATCCGATATTGTGTCCATCGTTTCCTTCTTGTAATCGAATCGATCTCACTTTCGTGCCACCCTTGATTACCGAAGAACTACCTTTTAATTTTAAGTCTTTAATCAGAACTACGGAATCACCATCTTGTAAAATATTTCCGTGAGCATCTTTCACCACAAAGCCAGATTCTTCTGCTTGAGTCTCCTGTGAAGAGGCATCACTTTCCATAAATTCAAAAAAACATTCTGGGCAGATCCAAAGAGCGCCGTCTTGATAGGTATTCTCTGATCCACACTTTTTGCACTTCATCTTTTACTCCAAAAAAAATCCCGAGGCATTTTTACCTCGGGACCTAAAGTAGAACTAGCAAAATATCCTTATGGTCTACTTCTCTTCTATTTCTTCACATTCTTTTAACTCACCCAATAGTTGCATATGTCGGCGCATCTTTTTGGATTCCGCTTTCGAATGAGGAATTCGATCCGTGATCTCTTCTTTTTCAATTTGCATCATATCAAAATGATATTGAAACTGCGCCTTAGCCTTGCAGACTTCAATGGGAGAACTTGGATTCGCTTCATTTGCCAAAGCAAATCCAGATGGGAGTAACAAACTAGCAGCTAACGCAAGGTTAATTGCTTTCATAGAGACCTCCTAGGTTACCGGGCCGGCTAGAGCAATGTCTATACCAAGGGGCCAAAGAGGATTTACGTGCCTTTTAGGTCGAAAATAGGCGGAAACTTCGTCGAACTTTTTGACAGAGATTTAAAAGATAGGCAGGGCTCTTCTATTTTTTCCGATAGATATTTTTGTCGGCGTCGAAGAAATACCCCCTCTTCAAGGCAAGAGACTTATTTTTCAGTATCTGCTTAATCTCCTCTTCTGTGGCTTTGGTGAAAAAGAAAAACTGTGAAGCATTCACAGGATAGGTATCTCCGGAAACTAAATCGCCCTCAAATTCGGATTTGGGATTCTGGTACATGGTTCTCCCAGGAGAAAACAAAGTGCCCATATTTTCAAAGCTTCTCTGAAAGAGAACTTCTGCGTATCCACGATAAAAATTTCCGCATTTATCTTGAAACAAGTCAGAAACAATCACGTAATTTATAGCGTCTGCCTTTAGGCAAACAGGATTCTTTGCCCGAGATTGAATCAAACACAAACCACTTTTTGGGGGCACCTTTTTGTCATCGTATCTTCCCCATTTGGCGTTGAAATATAACTTCATTTCCATGCTTGGATGGCTCGGAGTTAATTCTTGCGAATCACATTCAATTTCAGTGGTTTCTATGCGCGCAAAATCCAATTCATCGTGCTGCTCTGATCGATTGGAAGACCACCCCTTAAAGGCCTGAGGTTCTTCAATAGTTTGTAAAAGCTGGCTCTGTGGAACGCTCGAGGGGGCTCGAGCAGAGGAAGAAGTTGATGAGGTGTTTAAGGAAGGCGATTTTATTGAATGGGCACAAGAGGAAACCAAAATTCCAACTAGTAATATCCCTAGAACCTTCATCTTCATTCCCTCGTGCTTCTAATTCCCCGGATCCTATCGCTATGGCCTAAATTGAATTCTTATCGGAAATCTCTATTGTTCTTCTGAAGAGTTTCTTTCGCCCACACTTGTGAATAAACCAACCACCTTATTCCAACCACTATTCAGCCCACCCCTGATGGAAGACCAGAATCCTTCCTCTTTGGGATTCGAATTCTCGGAAGTCGTTGGATTGAGCGAAGAATGTATCGGAGGCGCAATGGCCGTAGATGAAGTGGCGTCCGTTTCCTCTTCATTTGACTGAATCACTCCCATGCGCTCCAGTAAACCTTTGGCTTTTTTAGCTCCATTCTTTAATTCACCATCCACATTCTTCCATCTCTGGGACGTGGAATCAGTGGAATCGGACGATTTCTCTGTAGAGGCACAAGAAACAAAAGCGAAAGAGAGCGCAAGTAGTAGGAATACCTTCATCCTTTAAACTTACTCCCCTCTTAGACAAAAAAAAAGGGAATGCCGAAGCATTCCCTTTCTGTTCTCATTCGAATGAACTAGAGAGCTGGCTGAAGAGCTCGCTCTACGTTGATTCGCTTTCCAGATACCGTCTTGCCATTCAAGGCACTGATGGCGTCTCCGGAATCCATCAAGCGACGCTTGATCTCTTTGTAGTCAGCGTTGGGAAACTGCGACCATACAAGGGCTGCAGCGCCTGCTACGTGAGGACAAGCCATGGACGTTCCAGAAAGCTTCTGGTAGCGGCCACTTGGAGCTGTGGAGTAAACGTTGGTTCCAGGAGCTCCAACGTGAACGCTTTTCGCTCCGCGGTTGGAGAAAAAGGCCATTCCGTCAGATTCCGTGGTAGCAGCCACAGTCAACATATTGGATACGTCGAAGGCAGCTGGGAACACAGGATCTCTATCGTTGTCGGTGCCATCGTTACCGGCGGCTGCAACAAATAGAACTCCGGCTTGTTCAGCGCGAACAACTGCATCTCTAAGAGCGCCGTTCGTGCCGTCGTCACCTTTACCACCCCAAGAGTTGGAAAGGATTTTCGCGCCTCTGCTAACAGCGTAATCAATAGACTTGATTGCGCCGGCCGTGTCACCACTACCTTGAGCAGAGAGGAATTTCACAGCCATGATCGAAACACGCTGAGAAACACCGGAAATCCCTTTTCCATCATCACCCACGGCACCAACAGAGCCCGCGCAGTGCGTTCCGTGTTGGTTGTCGTCGAAGGGCAAGTTGTCGTTGTGGATAAAGTTCCATCCAACCACATCACCAGTTACTTCGTCGCCGAAAGGATCAACGCCGTTGGTAACCATAGAAGCCTTAGGATTTCTCCACATATTGAACGCCAAATCAGGATGGTTGTAATCCACACCAGTGTCGATCACAGCCACTACTACATTTTTGTTTCCTTTTTGGATGCTCCAAGCCTTATCAGCGGAAACTTTTGCAATACCCCAAGCCTTCGCTAAATCTGGGTCGGCCGCTGGAGTTGCTTCTGCTGGAGGAGGCTGAATGGCAGGTCGTCCGCCTGGGTTGCCGGGATTTCCAGGATTACCTGGGTCGCCGGGAGGAGGAGATCCACCACCGCTATCATCGCAGCCGGGAGGAAATGGAATTCCAGGAATCAAGCAAGGAGTTCCAGGTTGTCCTGGATCTGGCTGCTCACCGCCGCCGCCGCCGCTATCATCGCAGCCGGGAGGAAATGGAAATCCGGGAATCATGCAGGGCTCGCCCAACACCTTAGGCTTCTCTAGCTTCGCAGGAGAGGCGTAAAGCATATAGTTAGGCTGGGCGTATTCCACATTAGGATCACGCTGAAGCTCAGCTACCACTTGCTCCACAGAGTGTCGCTCAGTGTTGAAAGTTAAGTGTTCCATTCCGGAGAAATGACCAGAAAACCGCTGAACATTTACTACGTCCACTCGGTTATAGAGCTCCGTCATAGTACGCAAGTCGCGGGCGGCTCCGTCTTTATATTTTACAATTACTTCCCCCTCTTTGTAAGCAGGTCGTAATTCACCATTAAACTGTACAAGTTTCCCCTGCGCGAACGCGCCATTGGAAACGAGCAACGCGATTATCGCTATTGCAAGCTGTCTTCCGAATTTCATTCTTTCCCCTTCTCCGAACGTCCTTTTCGGCTGAATCCCCCAACGGAAGTCAGACCTTTTTTCTTGTTCGGCTTACTCATAATGAGACCGTGATCCCTGGCAAAAAGGCAATGGTTTCTTCTGCAGTTGACTTATATTTTCTTACAATGGGGCGCATTGACGCCCTGTAATTTTTTCAAAATTTTTGCTGGAAAACTTTTCGCTTTTTTTCTGAAGAAAAGCAGCGATAGAATATGCGCGATCAAAGTTTTCGGGAATTTTTCTGATCTCAATTGTTTATTGTTTTTTCTCTCCCGCCGCCATCGCGTTTTATTCCTTTTCAAAATGCTAATAACGCAGTTTCCAATCGGGAGACTTCATCTCACCTGTAATATAAATATTAAATATTTATAACTTGTCTGATGTTTAAAAAAATGAAACTTGGATTGTAAAGTGCGTTTCCCGGGACGCGAGTCGGGTACAAATTCATTCAGAAATTTGTCGATTCTTAGTTTGAGCACAGGCAACCTCCGATCTTTTGAATAAATTTTCGCAGTGCTGCAAAAGGCTCAATTGACCCAACGCGCCAACGTGTTTTTTGTAAACATTTTGTTTTGCAATGCGCTAGCGCAACATATAAAATCAAAGAAAGGGCAAATGTTTACTCGAGTAAGTTGATTAATCACCCAGAATCAACTAACTCAGCATCGGTCGTGTAAACGACAAACAACAACAACGGATAACAATCTAACTAGGAGACGAAATGAAAACCCTATTTTCAATGATGTTTTTGCTTCTCGCAATTTCATTCAGCAACGATGCTAGCGCAGCAGGAAAGTACACCTGTAAACAAACTGGTGACAGCGTTTGTGTAGTAAACAACTACACCGGCCAGTGCACGCATTCGTTCAGCAGAGAAGATCATGGCAACCCCATGTACGCTTGCAGAGCTTTTATTGGTGAAATCGACACCAGAGTAAACCGCAATAACTATTACTGCGATGGCAACAGAGACCGCGCTTGTGCCAGAAGCAAAATCCACGGTCAGTGTACCCACGAGTGGACGAGCAGAGACGGTGGCGGCGATGCAATGTACCAGTGCCAGCGTTGGATGAACCCAAACATGGGCCGCATCGACAAAAGCAAATACGTTTGCTCCGGCGACTCTGACAGAGTTTGCGCTAGAAACACCCAAACCGGTCAGTGCACGCACGTATGGACCCGTAGAGACAACGGCGATCCTTGGTTTGCTTGCAGAAGCTGGTTGAGAAAGTAATTTTCCATTCTTTGATGGAAAAGAAAAAAGCCACAGAGGCATTACCTCTGTGGCTTTATTTTTTTTATAACTAATTAATAGTAGTGCTGCCTTGCTGCTGACGGCGAATGAACGTAGGAATATCGTATTCATCGTCGGTTAAATTCGTTACGCCCAAGCTTCTGGCGATCTGCTGAGCACGTGCCAAGCTTTCAGAACGAGTGTCTTTCATTCTTGGTGCTTCTTCTTTCATTTTTGTTTCCGCTCGGTCTGAAAACATTTCCACCTGCTCCATTTTGTTCGCTGGAGTTGGCGTAGAAGAAATCATCACTTCCTCTTCACGCTCAGACATTACCTGAACCTCATCGGCCATGGACTTTTCATCGATGCGGAAAGAAGCATCCAATTCGGCATCTACTTCTTCAATAGAAGCAGAGGGAATAATTTGCTCAACCGCGCGAGTGCCACTGGATAAAGAAGGCTGAATAGAGCCCAAAATTGAAGAGCCCAATCCTGAGCCAGAAGAGCTCATGGATTGACCTGCCATCATTCCACCGGCAGAAACATTCATTTTCATGCTAGCAGAGGGCGTGGAGGGATTCATTCGCTCCGGCAATGGAGGAGGAGTTACCATCGAACCATTCAAAGCGGATGATGTTGAAGACGAAGGCATTGTGCTGCCCATGGCTGGGCTAGTAGTTGCAAGACTTTGTCTAGACAACTGAGACAAGCTTTCTGCCTGAGTTCCTGCAGCCAACTGAGCCGTAGATGCACCCATACTCATCGTAGAGGCATTGGTAGAAACGTTCATTCCGCCAGAAATCATGGCACTAGCTTGCGCGCCGATCCCTGTAGCAATTACGGTGATCTTCACGCGATTCTTCATGGCTTCGTCGATCACGGATCCGAAAATAATTTCGGCATCTTCGTGAGCGGCTTCCATGATCAGCGTGGTAGCTTCGTTCACTTCGAAAGCCGTTAGGTCCGGGCCACCGGTTACGTTGATGATCAAGCCGGTAGCACCATCCACAGAAATATCTTCCAACAGGGGCGAAGAAATTGCATTGGTGGCCGCTTCCACAGCACGGTGTTCGCCTTCTCCCAATCCGGTTCCCATCAAAGCCAAACCTTTGTTGGCCATAATGGTGCGAACGTCGGCGAAGTCGGTATTGATCAAACCAGTGTGGTTGATCAAATCGGAAATCCCTTGAACGGCGTTTAACAAAACTTCATCGGCCTTTTTAAAGGCGTCCATGAAGCTCATGTGATTTCCGGCAATGGAGAGCAAGCGCTGGTTTGGAATCGTAATCAAAGAATCCACGCTCTCACGCAAGAACTTTATACCATCGATTGCTTGGCGCATTCTCTTGCGACCCTCGAAATCAAAAGGCTTGGTCACAACACCAACGGTGAGCATTCCCAATTCTTTAGAAATTTTTGCAATCACGGGGGCTGCGCCAGTACCCGTTCCGCCGCCCATACCGGCGGTTACGAACACCATATCGGCACCCTGAAGGGCGTCGGCGATTTTATGATAATCTTCAAGAGCAGCACGGCGACCCACTTCGGGGTTTGCTCCGGCGCCTAGTCCTTTGGTAAGTTCTCCACCGATGGGAATTTTTACTTCTGCCAACGAAGCAGAAAGCGCCTGACGATCTGTGTTCACGGCGATAAACTCTACGCCCGTGAGTCCAGATTTGATCATGGTGTTCACGGCATTTCCGCCAGAGCCACCTACGCCGATCACCTTAATTTTTGCCCCATGAGAAGCTGGTGCCGATTTATCGAGTTCGAACATTCTATCCCCTTCCTTCTTAGAATAGGTCCTTGATCCATCCGGTCATTGCATCTCGCATGCGGCGTCCAACGCCCTCACCCTGATGCAGCCGATGATTCTTGGCCGCCATTTTATTTGCCGCGTATTTTAAGAGCCCCACTCCAGTGGCATATTTTGGGGAGTTCACAATGTCCCTCATTCCTCCCATGCCGCTGGGATAGCCTCTCTTTACGGGCATTTCAAAAATCATTTCAGCGAGTTCAGGCATTCCCTCTAATAAAGAGCATCCGCCCGTAATCACGACTCCGCTTCCAATCAAATTGGAATAACCAGTCTTTTCGATTTCCGCTTTGATCAACGAAAACATTTCTTCCACGCGAGGTCCAATAATTTCTGCAAGAAGTTGTCTGGCGACAATTCTTGGTTGACGCCCGCCAACACCTGGAACCTCAATGGTTTCCTCGGGAGCCAACAATTCTTTCATGGCGCATCCGTGACGAATCTTTAATTTTTCTGCTTCAATCTGAGGAGTGCGCAATCCAACGGCGATATCGTTGGTGATGTGATTCCCACCAATGTTAATAACACCGGTGTGTACTAGAGCTCCCCCAACAAAGATACAAATATCTGAGGTGCCGCCACCCATATCGATGAGTGCCACGCCCAATTCTTTTTCATCGTCGCAAAGCACGGCTTCAGCGCTGGCGATGGGCTCTAAAACCAATTCATTCACATGCAAACCCGCACGATTTGAACACTTCACCAAATTCTGTGTGCTAGAAGAGGAAGCGGTAACAATGTGGATTTTTCCTTCTAGTCGAACTCCATTCATACCAATGGGTTCTTTAATTCCATCTTGTCCGTCGATGATGAAATCTTGAGGAATGAGGTGAATCACTTGTCGATCGGCGGGAATGGCAATTGCCTTCGCCGCATCAATGACTCTTTCCACATCGTCGTGATCGATTTCGCGATTTTTAATGGAAACCACTCCAGAAGAATTAAAGCTTTTTACGTGATTTCCCGCCACGCCAATGTAGGCGCTAGAAATTTCCGTGCCGGCCATAAGCTCGGCTTCTTCAATTGCTTTTTGGATCCCCTCGACGGTGGATTCGATATTAATGACGGCGCCTTTGCGCAATCCGGTGGAAGGTCTTGAACCTAACCCAACGATATCGATGCCCGTTTCCGTAACTTGTCCGACGACGGCACAAATTTTGGTGGTTCCGATGTCTAACCCAACTATAAATTCCTGCTTGGCCACGACCCCCTCCTTAGGAGCGTTCTCCTGCAGCGCCCGCATGTGACACGGTAGCCTATACTTATAGGGTAGGGTTACCGGTGGAGTTTTACAACCACTTTTTTGCCGAGCTCCAAACGAATTAATTTAGGAGTTTTGCTTTGTTGCGAGAGATGACGCACCACAGCCTCCCAACGCTTCACTTGAGCGGGCAACTCTTGTCTGCCAAAACTTACCGTGTAAATCCGACCATTGGTCTCTGACTTTGAGAGTGATTTGGGAGGAAATTTCAGATTCATGGCCACCGGAACATCCATGCCGTCATCCCCCGCCCGCACCACCACATCGCCCAAATCTCTTTCAGAAAATAATCCGGACGTGCGGAACTGTTCGATGATCTGAAGCCCAAAAGCGATTCTTTCCTTTAACATTTCTGGCTGAGGGGCCTTTCCCTCTACCTGAACAAATGGATATTTTAGAGAATCGCCCGGCCGAATCTTATAAAAAGGACGGCCCTCGGAATTTAAATAATACATCGACTCCGCCCCAAGAATGGCCTGAACTTTTTGTTGGGCATAGTGAATCTGAATTCGATTGGGAAGCGCTCGAATCACAGTGGCAGAGTAGACCCAAGGATCCTCTTCCACTTTCTTTTGCACTTCAGACAAATCAATTTGAAAAATGTTTTTCCCCTGCAGGTATTCTAGACGGCGAAGAATTTCCACTCGGCTAGCAGACCCTTCCGTAACGAGCTCAACATTCTGAAGAGCGAACCTTGGGGAATTCAATAAAAAGTGGCGGAGCTCCATTCCCCCATAGATCAAGCCCACCACCACCAAAGCTAGGGGTAAGGCTACAAAAAAGAAGGTTTTTGCTACCGGTGACTTCATAAAAACTTTGGCTCCAACAAAATCACCTCTGGATGCAGATCCACAGAAAATTTTTCAGCCACCTTTTCTCTAGCGAGTCGAATCAGATATTCGACGTCTTCTTTTTTTGCGCCACCCACATTCACAATAAAGTTACTGTGCTTTTCACTAAACTTGGCGCCGCCCTTTTGGAACCCTCTAAGCCCGGCATCAGAAATTAATTTCCAGGCATTTTTTCCGTCTGGGTTTCGAAACACACTTCCACAGCTAGGCATTTCAATGGGCTGAGCCAACTTTCTTTTTTTGATTGATTCCACAAGCTGGGCCTTCAAGGCCTGGGGATCACCTTTGGGCAAAAGCAGCTCTGCGGAATAGACAATTTCATCGGGCCGCAAAAAATGCTGCTCACGATAAGAATACTTCAGCTCATCCTTGGGAATCACTCGCTCACCACCCCGTAAAGAAACGGCTGTTACGGATTGAAGAACACTATCGATCCAACCCGAAGCGGTGCCGGCGTTCATAAAAATAGCACCGCCAAGATTTCCCGGGACTCCGGACAAAAATTCAATTCCCCCCAAGCCCGCATCGGAGCAAGCCCGCAACAATCTGGAGTTTAAAATTGAGGCTGAAGCTCTCACAGCGGTGTCTTGGATTTCTAAAAAAGGATCCAATTCCTTCGTACAAATTACCACGCCAGAAAAGCCCTCGTCGGGGGCCAGAACGTTGGAGCCGTTTCCTAGTACACAAAATGGTTCTTTCGTTTGAAGAAGATAGTTACCGATCGCAAACAGATCTTCTTTTGTCTTTGGTAATGCAAATATTTTGGCCGGACCGCCAATACGATAAGACGTATGCAGAGACAAAGGTTCAGAGACTCTATGTGGAACAGAAGAAGGAAACATGCGCTATTTCAAAATAGCGCATTAGCGACGATCCTTCCATTATTTCTACCCGCAAATGGGGGAGAAAATTAGAAAAGGGGAGAATGGTGGCAATTGTCCATTTCTCCCGATTCATGTTTATCTAGGTTTAGAGATTCGCAACTTTTGGAGCGCTACCCTCTTTGAAGAGATATCGGCCAGGGCTAAGATTGTGGTATTCCTCGCGCTTCAAGCTCGGCCAAACAATCTCAAGTTTTTCCACTTTATCTGCGCTTCCAAGTCCGAAAGAGGCAATTACTTCCCCTTGAACAGCACTGTTATTGGCCTGAAGCTCTCGGTAGATCTTTTTTCCACCAACCGTGGCAAACAACTTGGCTCCAACGCCCATGGAATTGGAATCCACACCGGAAAGAACAACAGAAACCGATTTTTCACTAGTTCCCTTATTCTTAAACACTTCTACCACTGGAAATTGAGATTCACTTACTCCTGGGTCGCAGTTCCTCAAAACTAGGTCGCTTCTGCCGTCTTTATCAAGATCCGCAACCAGAGCCATATAACCGTCTGCCACAGAATCAACGCCCTCAAGGTATCCAACATCAAGAAACTTTCCGTCTCCGAGATTCTTGAACAAACGATTGCGCTGGAATCCGCCCAAACTTAGTTTTTCCACTTTATTTCCAACTTTGATGTCTTCTTGAATCAACATCTTCATGAAAATACTCTGGGTTTCTCGATTTTTACGTTCGCCAATCCCCGTCTGTAAGTGGTTGATGGAACCCAAGTTGGTTTGAGTCATTTGAGCGAAAAGAGAGTCTAATTTCACATCTTTATTCGTTCCACTCCACAATCCATTCACTACGTAGAGATCGAGTAAACCATCATTATCGTAATCGATCATACTTACGCCTCCGGCGCCCTCACCAGCGGCATGGGCAAGCCCAGAGCTAGCGCTCTTGTCACTAAATGTGCCGTCGCCTTTATTTTCAAAGTAAAGAATTGCGCTGTCTGGTCCACCCTTCGAGCTACGATTCTTCATTCTGTTTAGGGCAGAGAAGGTGGCGTTTGTCATCACGATATCAGGCAAGGAATCTCCGTTGATATCACCAACGGAAACACCCATTCCATATCCTATGTTAGAAACTTTGTAGTTTTGCTCGGAGGATTGAAATTTCCCATCTCCGGAATTTCTATAAATGGGGCTTGGATTCATACGGTCATCCATCACCACAATATCCATGTCTCCGTCTAGGTCGATGTCAGAGGCAAGAGACCCATGGGGAAAAATATTGGAGGCACTGCTGTTGGTAATGAAATTGGAACTATCGGTGAACTGAAAGCTTCCTTTGTTGTAAAACAAGCCATTTACGTTAGCTGAGTTATTTTCACCGGCAGTAGCCTTGATAGAGAAATCTAAGGACCCAGGAAAACCAACATAAACATCCAACAGTCCATCACCGTTATAGTCGGCGATCGCCATGGGCATTGCGTAGTCTCTAAGAATGTTTGAGGCAAAGGCCTTTTTCACTTCTTGAAATGCACCCTTGTTGTTGCGGTACACCAGAATATCTCCGGTGAGTTGGTCCGCGGCGAATCGAGAAATTAAAAGATCTTTCCAACCGTCATTATCTAAATCAACAAATGCAGCAGACTTCGCTAAAGTGATCGCATTTACAGAGGCATCTTTTTGCAATTCGAAACTTCCGCTCTTATTTCCCAAATAAAGTTGCGATCCGCCCAGAGCACCAACGAAGGCATCCAAATTTCCGTCGTTATTAAAGTCTTCCACAGCCAACGCATACCCACCACGACGAAGAGCTTCTCGTCTGGTATAAACTTTCCCAGAGTCGAAGCCCATGTTGTTTGCCACCCTTTCAAATGCAGGCGCTTTGGTGGACATGGCCAGTTGGTACCCGTTTATTTTCCATTTTTGGACTTGGAATCCACCAGAGCCATTCGTTCCTTCTAGCTGCAAGGAATATTTTCTTTGCTCTCGATTGTTGAACTTGTTGATTCCACGAACTTCAAACTCGATATCGGCAATAATATTCTGAAAAAATCCTTCTTTTTCGCCTTTAACTTTCGTAATTCTAGCGCGATCTCCTGCGGCTTCTGTAACCCGAACCACCTGACCATCCACATAATCTACTTTGGTTAGGTTCGACATATGAGACTTCAAAGAATTAAGAAATTCTTTTTTCCCAAGCGCAGTTTTTTCACTGGAGTTGCGCTGGAAATCTATCCAAGAAAGGTGATCTCTCTGGCTCTTCTTCATTTTGTCGAAGCGAGAGAAAGAATCTCCGGAAAACCTTGTGGAAATTGACCCAGCAACCGCACTGAAATCTTTTCGCTCAAGTGCAGACAGGAACGAGCGTAAAAAATTGCTTTCCAAGTTCGATATCGCTCGTTCCTGAGCCACGGCCACTCCAGACATAACTTGCTCAAGATCTGCTGCGGATTTATTTTTTAGAAATGCGGCCGCCTCACTTGAGGGCAATCCCTCATAATCTGTTTTCAACTTCTCATTAGTCATAGAGGCAAAGTAGGAATCGACAGAATTTTTTGCGAACTCGCTTAATGCCCCATCAAAGTTACTGTAGTCGCCGCTCTTTTTTTCTGGGCTAGCCTGCGCTTGTAGAAGACAAAAGGCCGCTGCGATGAGAAGAATTGATGGTTTCATTACGAGAGATCCCCCAAAAGTTAGACAACAGACGCAAAAAATCTGGATACTTTTACGCTAATCCATTCTCACGAAAGAACCAAGGACGATTTCTTGGGGGGGCTTACACTCTTGCGAGTAAAAACAATTCTCATTTATTTACAAAAGCTTTAACAACTTCTCTCCAGCGGAATAAACGTTTCCGGCACCCAAGGTAAGAAACAAATCGCCCGATTGAACTTTCGCGCGCACTTGATCGGCAGCAGACTTTGCGTCTCCCACATATTCCACGCTTTTGTGGCCATGCTGGCGAATGTCTTCCGCCAACTTTTCGGCACTGATTCCTGGAATTGGATCTTCACCAGCTGCGTAGATGTCTGCCACAAACACTTGATCGGCATCATCGAACGCCCGCACGAAATCATCGTAACAATCTTGAGTTCTGGAATATCGGTGAGGCTGAAAGAGAGTAACTATTCGCCCCTTCCAAGCCGAACGTGCTGCCGCAAGAGTTGCACGAATTTCGGTGGGGTGGTGACCATAGTCATCAAACACTTTCACTCCGCCCTTTTCGCCCTTTAATTCGAATCTTCTTCTCACGCCCTTGAACTGAGCAAGCCCAGAGCTTGCTTGATCGAAGGTCAAACCAATCTCCATGCCAGCTGCAATGGCAGCAAGCGAATTTAATACATTGTGCCTGCCGGGCACATTACAGCGGCCACTTCCCATTTTCTTTTCGCCTTGCCAAACCTCAAACACAGAGCCAAAACTTTCCGTTTGAATGTTTCTTGCCTGCAAGTCTGCTTGTGGAGAAAATCCGTAGGTAAGAAAAGGCTTCTTTAGCCGAGACAAAATAGATTTCACGTTCTCATCATCTTGGCAAAGAATGGCGCGACCATAAAAAGGAATACGATTCACAAAATCAACAAAGGCATCCTTAATATTCTGAATGGTGCCGTAATTATTTAAGTGATCGTTATCAATGTTCGTAACAATGCAAATGGTAGACGGCAGATGTAAAAAGCTTTTGTCACTTTCATCGGCCTCAGCAACAAGGAAGTCGCCCTTTCCAAGTTTGGCGTTTCCACCAAGAGCATCCACTTTTCCGCCAATGATAATCGTTGGATCAAGACCAGAATGTTGAACGATGGTGGCGATCATACTGGTGGTGCTAGTTTTTCCATGAGTTCCAGCAATGGCAATGCTGGTTTTCATTTTCATTAACTCACCCAGCATTTCAGCTCTTTGAATAATGGGAGTTTTTGTTCTTCTAGCCACCTGAATTTCTGGGTTCTTCTCATCAATGGCAGAGGAAACCACTACTACATCTACGTTTTCTAGATTTGAATCTGCGTGACCGTAAAAAATCTTGGCCCCCAGGCCCGCCAGGCGACGAGTGGTATCGGACTCTGTAATATCGGAGCCAGACACCGTATATCCTTGAGAAAGCAGAATTTCGGCAATGCCGCTCATGCCGATGCCACCAATTCCCACAAAATGTACTTTCCGTTTTCTGTTTTTGTAGACCATGTTCAACCTTCCAAAATAGATTTCGCAATCCTTTGAGCAGCATCGGGCTGGTGTAATGCCGACATTTTTTCTGAATAAGAAACCAATAATTTTCGATTAGTGTAAAGGTCTTTCACCAATGCGGCAAGCATTTCGGCGGTTAGTTCATATTGGAGTTTCGTAACTCCCGCACCGAGCTTTTCAATTTCTTTGGCGTTGTGTTCTTGGTGACGATCTTTTGAAACCAAGGGAATTAAGATGGATGCTTTTCCTGCGGCGGCAAGCTCGGCCAAACTAGATGCTCCGGCACGGCAGATCACCAATTGGGAATCGCGATAAGCTTTATCCATTTCATAAATAAATTTTTCAACTCGAACCGCAGAAAATTGGTGAGATTGATATTCCGATTTTACTCTTTCAAAGTCGGCCTCACCTGTCTGATGTAGGATTTCAATATTTAGATCTTTCCAGTATGCAGATGCCGCTGTGACCAAACGATTGATACCCATGGCGCCTTGGGAGCCACCGAACACAAAAATCTGAAAAGGATTTTTCTGAAATCGTTGCTCTATCTCTTGTGCTGGCCACTTGGCCTTTTCAATTTCTTCGCGGCATGGATGCCCCACAGCCACCACTTCTTTTCCGGGAAAAAACTCTTTGGAAGAGGCGAAATTGATATAGATTCGTTTGCAAAATTTAGCCATCCAACGATTGGCCAAGCCAGGAACCCGATTCTGTTCCAAAATTTCGCAACGAATACCCAAAAGAGCTGCCACTACTAGAAAGGGCGCGCCTGCGTATCCACCGGCACTAAAAACCAACTGAGGCTTTTTTTGCATCAGAATTGTAAGACAAGTGAATATCGAAAAGAAGAGCGCCAGAACCGTGGAAAGGGTTTTTAACAGCCCTTGCCCCTTTAGTTTTCCAGATGGAATTAACACCAAAGAAAAACCATTTTTAGGGACCAATTTCTCTTCAATGCTTCCTTTAGAACTCACAAAAAAGATCTCTAGGCCCGGATTTTTTTTCAGTAGCTCTTTTGCAACAGCAATTTGTGGATATAAATGTCCACCCGAACCTCCGCCCGCAAAAGCAATTCTTTGTGGGGCTAGTTTATCTTTCATCTATCCGTGCTCTCGCTTGGATTGAGCAGAAATGTTCAAAAGGATTCCAATGATTCCAAGGGCACAGAGAATAGAAGTACCCCCACTGGAAATAAAAGGCATGTTCATTCCCTTGGTGGGAAACAAACCAAGAACAATGGCCGCGTTCCAAAAAACTTCTAAGCCCAATAGAATGGTTAAGCCAGAGGCCAAGATTGCGCCGAAGGAATTGCTAGACTGTGCGGCCGCCCTGACCCCACGAAAGATAAGAATTAGAAATACGAAAGACAACAGAAAGATGCCTAAAAATCCGAGCTCTTCGCCAACCACGGATAAAATAAAATCGTTGTGAGCTTCAGGAAGATAAAAAACTTTTGCTTTGCTGTTCCCCAATCCAACCCCGAAGAGTCCGCCCCGGTAAAAAGCAATAAAGGATTGGATGATCTGAAACCCCGTTCCCTGTGGGTCTGCCCACGGATCTAGAAAGGTCAAAAGCCTAGCCCTTCGGTAAGGTGCAAGCACCATGGCCAAAGCCAAAACTGGAAGAACGGCTCCTGCAGCACCTAAGAGAAACTTTGTGCGCACTCCACTTAAGTAAAAAAGAATTCCGCAGGTCGCAATCACCAGCGCCGTGCTGCCAAAGTCTGGCTGCAACATGCAAAGCACAACCAATAAAACGGGCGGCCAAAGGTGAGAGAAAAATCCCGTGCCCCACTTAGATAGATCCAAATCAGGATCACTAAATCGTTTGGCCAAAACCATGATGAGGGCAATCTTTGCCAGCTCAATGGGCTGAAGAGAAAATCCAAAAATATTTAACCAGCGGCTGGCACCCCCGGCTCGATGCGATACACCTGGAATCAGCGTGAGGGCCATTAAGAATAAGGATCCCAGGAAGACCGGTACGGCGATTTTTTTCCACACTCGAAAGTCTAAGTATCGACAAAAGATGAGGCCCAAGAAACCAATAGTGAGAAAAACCAAATGTTTGTTGAAGTAGTAAAGACCGTCACCAAATTTTTCTTGGCTGTAGATATAGCTGGCCGAATAGACCATCACCAAACCAAAAGCCGAAAGGCAGATGGCCAGGGTTAAAAGCAGCTTATCTGAGCTGCCCTTGCCTGCATCAAATGGAATCCAGGAGAGAAAATTAAATCTCTTCCACGTACTTCTTGAAGTAATTGCCCCGTTCTTCATAGCTTACAAACATATCGTAACTCTCACAGCCGGGGGACAACAAGATGATATCGCCTTCTCTCGACTTCTGATACGAAAGCAACACGGCTTCCTCAAACGTACCTACCAAGAAGGTTTCCGAATAGTCGCCCAAACAGCGGTTGATATGTTCTTTGGCTTCGCCCACCAGAACTAGGGTTTTTACACGGGTTTTGACCACGTCCATAATGGACGTGAAGTCCGCCTGGGCATCTCGCCCGCCGGCGATCAAAATGATCGGATCCAAAGGGAATGACTCCAACGCCAAGCGCAGGGTGTCCACATTGGTGGAACGAGAATCGTTGATGAGACGAACCCCGCCCTTTTTCTTCACAAACTCTAGGCGATGGGGAACACCAGGATACTGATCAATCACCTTTTGAATGATTTCATCGGAAATTCCCAAAATCTTGGCCACATTTACCGCTGCCATCAAATTGTCTTTATTATGAAGGCCGAATAATTTTAAGTTTCGGAGGGTAAAGGTCGATTTTTCGCCGTCGGCACCCTTCCACACCAAATCTCTAGCACTATTGGCCAACCAGCTTCCTTTGTACAATCGGGCAATTTCCTCACCCAAACTTGAAGGATCTTTTCTTCTGTACACCCGCTTCTGGGCTGGGTTGCCGGCAATCAAAGCCTTTAGGTTATTGTCTCGAAAGTTGTAGACCAAATAGGACTTCTCATCGAGATTCCGCAATAAATTCCTCAACACTTGGCCATAGGAATCCGCCGAGGGAAAGCGATCGGGATAGGGAGGCTGCAAAGAGGTTAAAACGGATACATAGGGCTTTAGCTTTTGCAGATTATCCAACTGATAGGGAGACAATTCTAAGAGCAAAAACTCTGTTTGCATTCCCTTGCTAATGTAGTTGGCCAAGGGCTCGCCATGATCGCCACAGAAAAACACGGATCTTTTCGCGGCATCTAAAAATGCTTTCATGATCAGGGCCACAGAAGTTTTTCCTTCGGTACCCGCTACGGCCAAAATGGGGGTTTCGATTTCCCTCGCCAAGAATTCGATGTCACTCAAAATGGGAACGCCCTTGGCACGAGCTTCGTCTAGGGGCTTGGTGTCCATTTTTACGCCAGAGCCCACCACAATGTGATCTGCTTCCAAAAACCATTGGGGCGTATGTTTTCCAAATTCCGCTTCGATCTCTGGTTTAATGGTGGCTAGATCTTTTGCCAATTCAGCTAAATTTTCCTTGGGATTACTTTCGCTTAAGAACACTTGAGCGCCCTTGGAGTGGAGCAATTTCATGAGCGCTAACGTTGAGCGACCCAACCCCATGACGACAATTTTTTTTCCGTTATACATAGCAAGTTTCGACATTCGATCTCCAAATTTCTTAACGAAGCTTTAGCGTAGATAGGGCTACGATTGCGAGCAAAATTGAAATAATCCAAAATCTCACAATAACCTTCGGCTCAGGCCAACCCTTTAACTCAAAATGATGATGAATGGGAGCCATTCGAAACACCCTTTTACCACGGGTTTTAAAGGATGCTACTTGGATCATTACAGAGACGGCTTCCATCACAAAAACCCCCCCAACAATCGTGAGCAAAATCTCGTTTTTGGTCACCACGGCCAGCGCTCCGATTCCGCCGCCCAGCGCCAAACTTCCCACGTCTCCCATAAACACTTGCGCGGGATGGGAATTAAACCACAAAAATCCCAGTCCGGCTGCGGCCATGGCTGCGGCATAAACCGATAGCTCCCCCGCCCCGGCGATGTAGGGAATTTCCAAATACTCCGCAATCTTTACGTGTCCAGCCACATAGGCCAGCAACAAAAACGTTCCAGAGGTGGTGATCACAGGACCAATGGCTAGGCCATCTAAACCGTCTGTTAAATTCACAGCGTTAGACGCACCAACAATGACCAACATAATAAAAGGAACGTAAAACCAACCTAGATCTAGGCTAAAGGTTTTAAAGAAGGGAATTCGTAGTTCGGAATTCACCGGCGTGTATTTCAACAAAAGAAAAGCCGCGATGCCAGCCACCAAAAACTGAAAGAACAACTTTTGCCTGGCGGAGAGTCCTTTAGGGTTTTTGTGCACCACTTTTCGATAATCATCGACGAAGCCAATCCAACCGTAAAAGAAGGTGACAAAACAAACCAACCACAAACCTACGTTAGAGAAATCTCCCCATAATAGGATGGACACGAACATGGAGAAGAGAATCAAAACTCCGCCCATGGTGGGAGTTCCACTTTTCTTTAAGTGACTCTGTGGCCCATCGGTGCGAACCACTTGACCCATCTGCAATCGCTGCAACCAGCGAATCATCATTGGCCCAAGGATCAAAGAGATCAACAGCGCCGTAATGGCCGCTCCCAAGGATCGAAAAGTGATGTAACGAAAAACGTTCAGCGCGCTGAACTGATCAGACAAAGGATAAAGCAGGGAATAGAGCATTTTGTATCATGTTCAAGTTTTTAGTTTCGTGTCAATAGTCTAGATCATTTGCTTTTCAGTGACCTGTAGTGACCGAATGAAAACCTTTACGCGGAGTGGAAATTTATTGCGACTCGAGCGTTCGCAAAACCTTCCCCGCCTCTTCGCGATCATCAAAAGGAATCACCCGGTCCCCGATGATTTGCCCCGTTTCGTGCCCTTTGCCCGCCAAACAAATCACGTCGCCTTCTTTGGCCATTCGGATGGCAATTTCAATCGCTTTTTTGCGATCCGGTTCCACCGTAAACTTCGTTCCCCCGGCGGCCTTGTGGGCCGTTTCAATGGCTTCGATGATTTTTAGGGGATCTTCAGATCTAGGATTATCGGAAGTAATCACAGAGTAATCTGCCATTTCTGCGCTTACTTTTCCTTGAGTGGTTCTACGGGCGGGATCTTTGTCGCCGCCGGCTCCAAAAACCACAATCAATCGATTGCGACAAACCGAACGCAAGGCCTTTAACACGTTGGCCAGAGCGTGACCTGAATGCGCGAAATCCACAAACACAGAAAAGGGCAAAGTGGTGGGAACTCTTTCCAATCTTCCCGGAACACCCAAAAGATCAGCGATTCCACGTTCCACGGCATTTTCGCTGCAACCCGCATATAAAGCCAAGGTGGCGGCGGCGGCAATATTTTGAAAGGTGAATTCGCCGGGAATCTGCGACTGAAGTTTGAGAGATTTTTTTCCAGAGCCAGTCTCTTTCACTAAAGTGATGGCGGCGCCCTGTGGTCTCACCACGGCTTCTTCGATTTGATACTCTCCCGATTTGAAACCAAAAGAACTCCAGTTCCCTGGTGAATCCTTTAGTAATCTTGCGCCGTATTCGTCGTCGGCATTGGCCACCGCTAGAGAGTCGGGTTTTCGGTAGGGGGGCAAAAACAAAAGTCGTTTTGCTTGATAATAAGGCTCCATGGTTTTGTAAAAATCCATGTGGTCGGGGCTAAGGTTGGTAAAAATCATGCCGTCGAAGGCCAGGCCACGAACTCGATCTAAAGATAGAGCGTGGGAAGAAACCTCCATCACCACAACTTCCACACCATGCTCTACACATTCAAATAAAAAGGCCTGAAGATCTATGGCTTCTCTTGTGGTGTGGTGTGAAGGAATCACTCTTCCTGGATGTCGGCATTCCACGGTGCCGAGGATGGCCGTTTTTTTTCCTTCTGCTCGGAAGCACGATTCTAATAGATAACTGGTGCTGGTCTTTCCCTTGGTTCCAGTGATGCCATAGAGTTTTAATTTTTTAGCCGGGTGATCGTAGAATGTGCAGGCTGCATCAGCCATGGCGGCTCGAACATTTTCCACTTCGATGCACCTAGATTGAAACTCCGCAGGAAGCACAGAGCCTTTTTGCACAACGGCGGCCACTGCTCCCTTAGAAAACGCTTGGGGCAAATATTTTGTTCCGTTTTCCATAAAGCCAGGAACCGCGAAAAACAAATCGCCATTCTGGGTTTGTCGAGAATCAAAGGACAGTCCGTGCACTTTCACGCCCGCCGACGCAGCCGCTGACGCAGACCCAGAGATTGACGAAAAAGGAAATAGTTTTGAAAGTTCCACCTGTCTTTGAATTCTACTGGGTGCGCTCATAGCTTTTCCTTCTCTAGGCGGATTGAGATTTGATCTCCCCTTTTTAGAAGAGCACCGGCCAATGGGCGTTGCGATTTTACCGTGCCGGTTCCCTTCACTTGGACTCGCAGGTCTTTCTCGCTGAAAAGATCCAATACTTCCCTGGCGGTCATTCCATCTAGCTGTGGCATCAACCAAAAATCGTCAGCAACTTTAAGTTCTGTCACGGGAGCCATCACAGAAGCAGAAATTTCCTTCACTGTATCTTTTATGCGAGGGGCTTCAGGGCTTTTACCCAACTTCTGCATGGGGATGAGATTAGGATTGGGAGAAATTCCTTCTTGAGCCAGGGCCGCAGCCATTACTCTTCGGAAAATCGGAGCTGCCGCTTCGCCGCCATAGTAGGGAAACTTTGGTTCATCCACTAACACATAAACCACGTAATTTACGGGGATATCGCGCACAAATCCCACAAAACTAGCCATGTGTTTTCCGGATCGATAGCCCTTACCAGGAATGGGTTTTTGCGAGGTTCCCGTTTTTCCTGCCACAAGGAAGCCTGGGATATTTGCTTTAGGAGCCGTTCCTTCTTCCGTGGCCACAGCGGAAATCATTTCCGTCAACGTCTTCACTGTTTTAGGTTGAAGCACCTGCTTAGGAGCAATCGGAGGAAATTCCTTGATCAACTCACCCTCAAAAGTATTCCACTGCTTCACCAGTCTTGGAGTTACCAATTTTCCGCCGTTGGCAATGGAAGCATAGGCCCGAATCACTTGCAGAGGGGTCACCGTTAATCCGTGTCCGAAGGAAATATTGCTTTGTAAAATTTTTGACCATTTTTCTGGTCTAGTCATTCCACCAGGGGCCTCTCCCGGCAAATCAATTCCCGTGCGCTCCGTGATGCCGAGCTTTTTATACCAAGAATAGATTTTTTCGGGGCCCACCATATTTCCAATTTTAGTGGCTCCGATATTGCTCGATTTCTGTAGAACCTGGCCCACTTTCAGCCAGCCCCACTTGTCTTTCGCTTCCGATTCTCGAATCCAATGTTTTCCAACTTTGTATTTTCCGTACTCACAAAACACCGGTGTTTTTGCGCTGACAATTCCCTCTTCTAGCGCCGCGGCCACCAATAGTGGCTTCATGGTTGAGCCTGGTTCGTAGGTATCCGTGACCGATCGATTGCGGCGAACCTCTGCTGTAAAGGTTCCAAATTTGTTTGGATTAAAGTTAGGTGCCGTAGCCATGGCCAGAATGTCGCCATTGTTCGCATCCATAATCATGGCCGTTGCCGAGAGGGCTGCCGTATCTTTTAGGCCCACGGCCAATTCTTGCTCTAACATATATTGCAACGTTTTATCGATGGTCAAAACGAGGGTGGTTCCATCGACGGGCTTTTTATTTTTGTAAGTGCCGCTCAATTCTTTTTCATAGAAAAGTTCTAGGCCTTCTAGACCATTTGAATCTAGGCCGGTGAAACCTACGAGATGTGCTGCCAAACCTTGGTGGGGATAAAAGCGTTTGCTCTCTTTCGTGAGACCCAAATACACAGATAGCGCGGGCTTTTGTTCAAGAATGTCTTCCACCGCTTCTCGCTCTTGATCGGATAATTGGCGCTTGATCCAGACAAAGCCTTTGTCGCTTTGCAGCCGCGAGCGAATCTGTGATTCCGAAAGATTTAACACCTTGCTTAGCAAACGTGCGGCTTCGGCGGGCTTTTTGGCTTTGTTCGGGTTTGCAAAGAGACTTTTTACTTCCATGCTGACAGCGATGGGCTCTTTGTTTCGATCTAAAATATAGCCCCGTCTTGGTGTGCGAGGAGGATCTTGGCGAAATTGCCGATTCATGGCGCTAGTTAAACGATCCGAAGGCACCAACATCAAATGAGCGGCACGAAACATCACGCCGATTCCAAGAATCGCAATCATTAGGAACGAAATGCCGAGGCGGATGCGAAAGTGTTTGTCCATTTTCCTAAGTATAGAACCAAATTTACTTTGGTTCGGTTAGTACGATTACTTGTTCGGGGCGTGGTCTATTTAGATTATATTTTTCTCGGCCAATATCTTCAAGCCGTTTGGGAGAAATGAGCCTTGCCCATTCCAACTTTAGTCGGTTGTTTTCTAGCAGCACCTCTTGCTCTCGGGCCTTGAATCGGGCGTTTTCTCGTTTCAATCGAATGTTCTGTAATCGAGTCCAAACGAAAAAGAGGGTGATGACCGTAATGGTGGAGACCACCAAAAGAATCCGCAGCGTGCTTCCTTTTTTGTTATTCCCGGCCAAGATAATCTTTCCTTCTATCGTTGGAGTTGCCCTTGATAAATACTCGCAGTTTCGCCGACCGACTTCTAGGATTCCCTTGAATTTCTTTTTCCGACGGCAAAATGGGTTTCTTTTGCAGCAGAACTCCAAAGGGTTTATTGCAGCGATCGCAGGTGATCACTTCGGGCGGGCAAACGCAGGCATCGCTCAAGAACTTCAAGCGCTCTTTGATGAGTCGATCTTCCAAAGAGTGGAAGCTGATAGCAGAAAACACGCCACCGGGATTCAATAGACTTGGAATTTCCAAAAGCAGCTGTTTGAGATTCCCCAGCTCATCATTCACCGCGATTCGAATGGCTTGAAACACTCGTGTAGCGGGGTGAACCGAGGGAATTTTCTTACCCGTTCGGGGAAGGCAATTCTCGATAATTTTTGCCAGCTCCGTGGTGGTTTGAATGGGATCTCTTTCTCTGGCCTCTAAAATTCTGCTGACGATCTTTTTGGAAAATCGCTCTTCTCCATATTCGAAGAAAATCTTTTCCAATTCCTGTCTCGTGTAGGTGTTCACTACCTCATACGCGGTAAGAGGTTGCGTTTGATCCATGCGCATATCAAGAGGACCTTCGCGAAGAAAACTGAAACCTCTTTCCGGTTGATCCAACTGAAACGAACTCACGCCGGCGTCTACAAGAATCCCATCCACCGCCGTGATTCCGATCTCTTGTAAACGGGAACGGATGCTGCCGTAATCGGAATGAATCAAACGAAGGCGCCCAGAGGCGATTTCTTGCGAAAACCGTGTGCGTGCTGCTTCTATCATTGCCAAGTCACGATCAAAGGCGATCACTTGGCTTTCGGGGAAACCTGTTAACAGGGCTGCAGTGTGTCCGCCACCACCCAAGGTGCAGTCCACTAACACGGAAGCGCGGTTCGAAGGAAAAGGTGCAACCGATTCTTTCAATAGTACTGATAAGTGCTGATATTCTCTGTCAGGTTTCATTTCTTCTTCGTTATCTCACAAATTGCACTACACTTTAAGCGATACCGACGATGGAAAAATATTCACTTCAAGGAGGAAGAAGTCCATGACCCACTTTAAGCAATTTGTGCGGGTGCTCTTAGGAATGGCGGTAACAGTTACCGCTTTTGCCCACGGCACCGCAGACCCTGAATCCCAATACTGGGCGGCCATTCAGGCCGAAAACCGTGAACAACGAACCGCCATTGCCAACGAAGGGTTTTCCATCGAAAGCGTGATTGAGGATATGTCTTACGGCTTTGCCCCAAAAGAGATCTTGGATTCCTTATCGAAAAAAGGATTCCGCATCGTTTCTCAACATCCGGCCAGTGAAATGTTGCCCTTGGACTTTCCGGCCCAAGATTCCATTTATCATAACTATGCGGAACTCACCGCAGAGTTAGATCTTTTGGTCTCACAGCATCCGAATCTTCTGAAGAAATATTCCATCGGAAAGAGCGTTCAAGGAAGAGAGATTTGGGCTGTCCGCATCAACCCAAACGTTGAAAATGCCCAGCAACCTTCGGGATTGCCTGGAATCATTTTTATGGGTGGACACCACGCAAGAGAGCATTTGTCCGTGGAAGTACCGCTGAAATTGATTCGTCACTTGGCCGAGGGCTACCAAAAAGACGAGGTGATCAGAAATCTTTTGGGCAACAGAGACATTACTATTGTGCCCATGGTGAATCCTGATGGTGCAGAATATGACATTGAGAGCGGCACCTATCGAAGCTGGAGAAAAAATCGAACGGAGAATAAGGGCTCTAGTTGTGCCGGTGTGGACCTGAACCGGAACTATGGGTACCGCTGGGGAACTGGCGGAAGCTCTAAATCTCCTTGTTCTGATACTTTCATGGGGGCCGAAGCGTTCTCAGAGCCAGAAACCAGAGCCATCAAGGGCTTGGTGGAATCTAGACCCAACACAAAAATCCTGCTCACGTTCCATACGTTTAGTGAGTTGATTTTGTATCCTTGGGGTCATACTTACGACGATATCACCAACGCTCCTCACCTAACGGCATACGAAAACATGGCAAGAACCATGGCTAGCTGGAACGGTTACCGCCCTCAACAATCTAGTGAGCTCTACATCACCAGTGGAGACACAACGGATTGGTCGTATGGACAGTTGGGAATTTTTTCGTTCACCTTCGAATTGTCTCCACGAGACATGTGGGGGGGCGGCGGATTTTATCCAGGTCCTGATGCGGTGGAAAGAACGTTTCAAGCTAACATTCGTCCATCCCTCTACTTGATTGATCTTGCCGATGATCCATTAAGAGCTGCGTTTCGCCCAGAAACTACTCTTTTCTATGGTCGTCAATAACTAAGCCGGCGGCCTCTGGTGAAGCTTCCACCGAGGCCGCTTTGTTTGTCTGCTCCTCTTGAAGATTCTTTTGCTCACCAAATTTTAAATAGCCAGGAATGGCTTCATATTTTTTAAAAAAATCTTCACGGAACTCCACCGGAATTCGAACGGTGTATCCCACGGGCATAAATTTTCTTCCCGAATAGACCTCTTGAGTAAGCGCAGGGTTCAACTCTCGAAAGATAGCTTCTTCAATGCCCAATTTTTCTAAAAATGTTTTCACATCCATATAGTGTGGCATTACAAATTCGTCGAACTCTAACTTCTTTGCTCTTGGCACCTTTCCCAAAAACTCGTCACTGTTTTTCGCGACGTGAAGAGCCGCAAGAAAAGAAGCGTAAAAATTTTGTGAGGCGAAGCCAAAACTTTTTCCCTCAAACCGCTCAATAATATCGGGTAATTCTTTGGATCCAGATTCTCTCGCAGCTTTTGCGATACCCGCGGCTCCATGGTTGTAGGCGGTTACAGCAAGGGGCCATTCGTTCAGTAGATTATAGTTCTGTTGCATCAATCTTGCGGCAGCTTCTGCCGCGCGCATAGGATCGTTTCGTTCGTCCACTTCATTGTCTACTCTCAAATAGAGTTTTCCGGTGTATGGCATGAATTGCCAAATTCCAGAGGCTCCCACCTTGGAAACGGCTTTTTTATTAAAACCACTTTCCACAAAGGGAAGGTAGGCGATCTCTGTAGGTAGAGCGAAGCGCTCGAACACTTTTTCCATCCTGGGCAAATATCTGCCAGACACAAAAAGCGCATCTTCTAAGGAATCTCTTAAGCCCGCTTGACCACGAATACGCTTAGAGTCGGCAGCTTTGGAGATTTCTTCTTTCAGCTCAAACTCTTCGAATACTCGGAGAATTTTTTCCTCTTCCGGCTTCAATTTTTTGCGGTCGTATTTTCCCTCTCGAAGGAGTTTTTCTTTCGCTGCCAAGTTAGAAAGAATTTGTTGGATTCTTAGTTTTTCCGAGTTGAGTGCACCTTTTGGTTTGTTTCGACTATCAAAGACGGAATACACCAGCTGTGGATGCTTCACATCGTGAATCAAATATTCCCAAGAATGAATTCTGGAATAAATCTTTACCCAAAACCCCACACGCGCGCGTAGCTTATCGGGTAATGGAAACGGACCATAAGATCTTGGAGGAGGAAGTGGTTTTCCATCTTCCAGATCGAAGAGAGCTCCCGTGCTGGTGAGCTTCGCAGGAAACTTAGCGGTAGCACCCACAGAATTACCCAGGTTGATAACACCAGAGGTGCCGGGATAGATGGAAGAGCTGGCCGCGGGTGTGGCCGCGGGTGCGGCAGTAGCGGTAGAAGCAGGTGCAGCGGCGGTTGTGGTTGTGGCGCTGCCTGCGCTCTTCGTTGCCATGGATGTGGCCGAAGCTGTAGTGCTGGCAACGCCCTTGTTGGCCGTTACGTTCGTAGCGCCATCAGCGCCATCACCGAATCCGAGGTTTGGAATCGCAAAAAAAACAACTAGAGCGAGAGCTGTTGAATATAAGAAACGGCTTTGTCTTCCCAATCTTTTAAGACGGAAAGTTGGCCAGGATCGTTTCGTTCGTCGTTTTCTAAAAATACGAATAATACTAACTCCCCTGTCTTCGTTTGGGTGAATCCCACCAAAGAAGTAACCACCTGTCTACTCCACAGGGTTCCCGTTTTGGCGCGAACTTTTTCCGGATGAAATTCATCCCCTAGCTTTCGAAATCTCGATCGCAACGTACCTGTGCTTCCTCCCACCGGAAGCCCACCTAATAGATCGGCAAATCCGCGAAAATCTCGATAGCTCCACTGCAGGGAATCGGTGAAACATTTGGCACTCATTTTTGAGTTCCAAGATAAACCCGATCCGTTGTCTAAATACACGGTAGAGCAGGAGGGGAATCGTTGAAAAAAGTCCGTGAACGCGGCTTTTGAGGCATCCATGGTGGCGGGACTCGCCATTTTCGACCCCATGGCGAGGAATACCTGTTCGGTCATGAAGTTGTTGCTGTAGGTATTAAAAAGTCTTACGAGGTCTAAGAGCGGTAAGCTCTCTTGTTCGGCGATTTTTTCCGCCTTAGCCGAAACCGTGGTTTTTCCTCCAAAGTCCGAGGCCACTTCTACCCCCTCTTTTCTTAAAAGGGCCGCAAAGGCATGGGCGAAATAGGAGTCTGCCCGATTCACGGAAGCGTATACAATCAAGGGACTCGCTTGCTTTCCCATGGTGCCTCGAACCACAAAGGTTTCTCGATTGCCCTCTACTTTCGTGGGTAAAACAGAGACATTACGCTTATTTCCGGCAACCATTTGCACTTCGTTTTTGATCACAGCATACCCATGTGGAGTGGGACCCACTTCCACTCGAGCCAATTTTCCTTCTTTTTCGGGCATCACATGAAACTCAATGGAGTTAAAGTTAAAGCTGGTGGCAGAAACCACCGCCGTGAACGGTTCTCCACTATTGTCCCAGTCAATTAGGCCGCGATAGTCGTCGCGAAACTGGCTATTGTCGATCTTGATGCTGCGGATTTTTTTCCAACCCGTTCTGGCAACATCACGAGCCAATAGGTAGAGCTTTTCACTTACCAAATACGGATCCCCGCCCCCCCGGACCACTAGATCTTCTCCATCTCTGAATACTTCCGTTCGAAACTGAAAGCCCGGCCCCAAGCGGTCCATTGCCACAACAGTGGTGATCAGTTTGGCGTTTGAAGCGGGAATCAGGTTTTTTGTTTCTTGATAGGAAAACAGTTCCTTTCCTGAGCCCAAAACTTCCACACGAACAGAGGCCGTAGCCTTTTTCGAGAGGTCTTTCATATGCGATTTCATTTTGGTCTGAAATTCCTCGAGGCTTAATCCGGCAAATCCATCACAAGAAAGGAAAAAAAAGACTTTTAAGATTACAATCAACATAAGGCACCTGAGTGAGGAGAAAATTGTTTGCGATTCGCACCTAAAATCATACGCATGGGCGCAAGAACAAGAAAGAGAGAAATGGTGAAACCTTTTTTTGATGGTTTCTCTCTTGTATTCACTATTTTTCTTTTTGCCTCTTGCTCGTCCAAAAAAGAAAACTCTTCCACCACTCTAACCACCGTGGTGTCTACACCAGTGCAAAGCCTTAACCCGCTCTACGGTACAGATGCGAACTCTCAACACATCAATGAATTGGTGCACGCTTCTTTAGTTTCCATTGGTGACGATCTAACTCCAAAGCCTTATTTGGCAGAAAGAATGACGCAAATCGATCCGCTCACTTTGGAGTTTCAATTGCGATCCGGTTGTACATTTTCTAGTGGCCGAACCATTACCGCAGACGACGTAGAAAAATCACTTCGATATTTTCAGTCAGAAAAGAACGCTTCTCCATTTGCAGAGACTTTTTTGTCTTACAAAAGGTTTCAAAAAATAAATGATCTAACCTTTCGTCTAATCACAGAAAAACCAGCCCCCGGCATTGTGGCCGACCTAGATCTTTTAAAGATTTTAGATTTAAGTGCTGTTCCCGAAGGTGAAAAACCAAACCAACTTTCCGGTGCGGGCCCCATGGATCTTGAAGAATTGAGTCCCTCACAAATTGTCTTAAAAAGACGAGACCAGCCGTGCCTACCCAAGCCCCACTTTGAAAAAATCGTCATCAAAGTGGTGAGAGATGATCTGTCTCGATATTTTAAGTTAAAGACCGGCGAAGTGGATTTCATTTTGAACGAAATGAACTATCGAAAAGTAGAAACCATTCTGGAAGAAAAAGATTCCAACCTAACAGCCTCCATGGATGATGGAATTGGCTATAGCTATTTGGGAGTGAATGTTCGCAGCGAAAAACTAAACAATGCAGAAATTCGAAGAGCCATAGCCTTGAGCTTAGATATTCCATCAATCATTCAATACAAAAGTCGCGGCATGGCCAAACAAGCACGAAATATTTTGGCCGATCAAAACTATTTCGCCAATCTAGAAGTTCCCATTCTAAAACGTAACCTCGATGAGGCACGGGCCCTTTTGGAAAAAAACGGCTACTACAATGGAAAAAACAGTCTGCCTCCCCTAAAAGTTACCCTAAAAACAAATACCAGTACTATCTCGGTGGAAAACGCCAGAGTTCTGGTGGCCCAAGCCAAAGAAGCCGGAATTGAATTGGTTCATCAGGCCAACGATTGGGGAATTTTTTATAACGATGTGAAAACAGGAAATACTGAGCTGTATTTATTGCGGTGGATTGGAGTGACAGATCCAAGGATCTATTTTGATGCTTTCCATTCGAAAGAAATTGGAAAAGGAAACAGAACTCGCTTTCAAAACGCAGAACTAGATCGACTAACGGAATTAGGAGAAGTTACCACGGACCCAGCCAAGCGGCGTGAAATCTATTGGAAGGTTCAAGAGTTGGTTTCTAGGGAATTGCCCTATATTGGACTTTGGTATGGCAAAAACGTGGCTGTGCACCGGAAAAACGTGACCAATGTTCGATTGCATCCAGCAGGAAAATGGTTGCCCATTCTGGAGATGAAGAAAGAATGAGACGATTTTATTTCGATGGAGACTTTCAAGCCGGCAAGATCATCGAACTCTCTCAAGAGGAATCGAATCATGCCATGCGAGTCTTGCGAATTCGCGAAGGAGAAACTGTTCTAGCCCTAAATGGCAAAGGAGTTTTCGCCCATTGTGTGGTGAACGCCGTTGGCGAAAGCAGAGTTTCTCTTCAGATCGAAAGAGTAGAAACAAAGACGAAGAAACGAACTCTCGTTTTGATTCAAGCCATCCTTAAGGGTCCAAAAATGGATTGGCTTTTGGAAAAAGCCACAGAGCTGGGAGTAGACGAAATTCGTCTTGTGGTGACGGAACGAACGGTGGCGAAATCAGAAAAAATAGATCGCTGGCAAAGAATTCTTTCCTCGGCCATGAAGCAGTCTGGTAACGCCTTTGAGCCAAAACTCTTTGCGCCGGAGCCCTTGGAAAAACTTCTTTCTCTCTATCCTGATGCGCAGAAATTTCTTTTAGACCCTAACAGTTCCAAGGGTCTAGCTGATCAAGTTAGTGAAAACGCCAGGCCTCAAGTGGTTCTGGCCATTGGCCCAGAGGGAGGCTTCACTGCCGACGAAGAGCGGCGCTTCCAAGAGAATGGATTCGCTCCTGCGGCCTTATCTCATCAGGTTCTGCGGGGAGAAACCGCAGCATTGGCCGCCATTTCCATTGCGGCGCATTCCATTGATTTTTGCTCCTCAAAAGGAGTATAAAGAAGGCATATGCAGTTCCACCCAAAGGATCTCAGCGAATTAGATGAACTCACCGAAGAACATTTAGGTTTTTCTGCTTTGAGTGATGGGCTGGGATTTTCGAAACAGAAAAAATCCGGCGCAAGCCCCGAGTCTCGTTCTGATCTTCGATCAGATAGCCTAGACGCTCGAGCGAAAAAGTTGTCCTTGGGAACAGGTGCCGTAAGCGCAGGAATATCGATGCCAGCACCGGGCGCTTTTTTGCCTCCACGAAGTTCCAGCTCCGGCGCCACTCCTGCCGCGTCATCGTCAGTAAGTTCTGCCAACGCCTCCATGGCTATTCCAGCCACCGTAACTTCAGGAAATTCAGCCTCTATCCAAGGTCAAACGGCTTCTCCGCTAACGGCTCCTGCGGCCCCGGCGCTCATTCGATCGGCGGCATTTTTTGTGGACTTCGCCATCGTCTTTTTTCCTCTTTTGGCTACTTGGATTTTTAGCTTTGGCAGCCAGTCGCTACCTCTATTTTTGCAGAATCCACAAACTCCACTCACGCTATTCGCCATTATTTTTGTGGTGTATTTTCTTTTGTCGGAAAGTTTTGGTGGTCAGTCTTTAGGAAAAATGTTGCTGGGCTTGCGAATTGTGGAAGATGACAAATACGAAAAACCCATTCGCCTCAATCATACGGTGTTTCGCTTGGTGACTTTCGTTTTTGGTTTAGGTCTCTTGGGTGCGGGACTTTGGATGAGCTTTCGTGATTCCAAAAAACGTCCTTGGCATGATCGCTATACGGGTACCATTGTTCGAAAGAAATTGTGAACATGGCGAAAAAAGCTGCTTCTTCTAGTTCAAAAAAGATTCTCTCTCCTGCTCAAGCGAAAAATTGGATTCAGAAACAGCAACGAGCAGGAAAAAATGTTGTGTTCACCAACGGCTGTTTTGATCTATTGCACTCCGGACACATTACGTATTTGGAAGAGGCTAGAAGCCTTGGCGAAGATTTAATCGTAGCCCTGAACGGCGACGCCTCCGTGAAAAAACTAAAAGGTCCAACCCGTCCATTGAACACCTTGAAAGATAGAATGCGTGTGATGGCGGGTTTAGAATGTGTATCCGCCGTGACTTGGTTTCCAGAACAGACGCCCGTTTCTTTATTAAAGAAATTGAAGCCAAAAGTTTATGTGAAGGGCGGAGATTGGGATATTTCCAAAATACCTGAATACGATGTGGTCACCTCTTACGGCGGCAAAGCCTTGGCTCTTTCTTTTGTGAAGGGCAGATCCACCACAAAACTTATTGAAAAAGCGAGGAAGTCCAAATGACTCCAGCTCGAGCCCTTGAGCTCGCAAACCAACTTTTAGCAGGCGATAAGCGGGCCTTGTCTCGTTTGATCACTCTTGTGGAAAATGGCGAACCCGGCACTGAAGTGGCCTTGGCGAAAATTTATCCCCACACCGGAAACTGTCATCTTCTCGGAATCACCGGCCCCCCTGGCGCCGGAAAGTCTACGTTGACGGACAAGTTGATTGCCGAAGCCAGAAAAAATAAATTAAAAGTGGGCGTGCTTTGCGTGGATCCTTCTTCGCCTTTCAGCGGTGGCGCAATTTTGGGTGATCGAATTCGCATGCAGGAACATAGCGCCGATCCTCAAGTATTTATTCGAAGCATCGGCACCAGAGGGGGTCAAGGCGGCCTTTCGCGCTCCACTCAAGAAGTGACCATGTTGTTGGACGCCAGTGGTTTTGACTTAGTGATTTTAGAAACGGCCGGCGTTGGACAAACGGAGCTTGGTGTATTGGAAGTGGCTCACACCATCAATGTTGTGCTTGTTCCAGAAAGTGGCGACGACATTCAGATGATGAAAGCGGGAATTTTAGAGATCGCTGATATTCTCACCGTGAATAAATGTGACCGCCAGGGTTCTGATCATATTGTAAAAGAATTGCGGGCCATGCTGGAACTGGCAACGGAACATGCGGCTTGGCAAATTCCAGTGCTAAAAACCGTGGCCGATAGAGCCGTTGGTGTGGAAGAGGTTTATGCTGCCGTAAACAAACACCACGCCTTCTTGAAACAAAGTGGAATGATCTCAGAAAAACGCACGAGATTTTCCAAAAAGGCGATTCTAAATTTAGTGAAAGATTTTGCCGCTAAAGAAGCCGAACAAATTTTGAACTCTGCTAAGGGCCAAGCGCTTTTAGATTCCGTTGCGAAACGAAAAATGGACCCCTTCTCCGCCGCAGAGAAGATTTATTCTCTCCGTTAGAAAAGATCAGCAAACGAATTCGTTACATGAGTCCGCTTGCGTCTACTGAAAAATTTCTCAAAATTTCCCTATCGATAAAATCGGCAATAGGTCTGAAGAAGTCCGCCCTCTTCGCTCCAAGACTGGAAGCTATAGTTACGAATCATTTCGATTTTTGGAGCAGGTCCAGCATCAAACACAATGGCGATGCTTTCATAAGCTTCTTTATTTTTTCCATAAAGGCTGTAGGGACTAAAAGTGGCGCGAGCAACAAGAGAAGGCTTTTCGCTTTTTTGCCAGCTCGTTCGGGCGGTCACCGCTAAATTTCCCCAATCTTCGGACTCTCCCAAAAATTCCCACTTCTCAATAATCAACGAACAGGGCTTGCCGCTGGAATCTTTTCCTTCCAAAACGGTTTGAGCTTGGGCTGGGGACTGAAGCAATAGAGAAATAAGTAAGAAAAACATGGAAATACCTCCGGGTGCGGAACAAATAACACCCCGCATTAACAAGGTAAAGAAAGAAATCACTCCAACCAAAGAAATAGGTTTTTTAGGTATCTTCCCTCTTTCATTCCAGGAAGATAGGGGTGATCCGCACTGGCCCCGCCTCGCTGCAACACCCTCGCCGTGCGGCCGCTTTCTAAAATAGAACGGGCCACAATCTCTTCAAATCGCTCTTCGTCTAGGTGGTAGGAACAAGAAGAAGTGCTCAAAATACTGCCCGCCTTTGCTAGGCGCAGACTGGCCACTTGAAGGGCTTTATAGTTTTTTCCCCCTTGAGGCAGTGATTTTTTATTGGGAATCAAGGCCGGAGGATCCAAGGCAATGGCATCAAAACTTTTTTCATCCAAGGATTTTAGAATTTCTAAAGCATCTCCCTCAATGCATTGAATGTGATCTAGCTTGCCCATGGATTTCGCCACTGCCTGAATTCCATCAAGGGCCACGCGCGATCGATCCACGAACACCACCTCTTTGGCGCCTGCTTGCAAGGCTCTTAGGCCCCAAGCACCTGCATGGCAGAATACATCTAAAACCCGCACGGGCCCTTGCTTCGATAGTTCAGAAATCCAAGAGCGAAAATAGGTTCGGTTGGCTCGTTGGTCAAAAAAGAAACCCGTCTTTTGTCCCTCTAAAGGATCCACCGGAAAGGAAATTCCATCTTCCATAGCGAAATAGGTTCCAGGTTTCCAATCCCCCAGCAACACACCAGACTCTTCTGGCATTCCCTCCAGCTGGGCGGCGCGATTGTCTGAGCGATGAATCACCACTGCCTTGGAATCGATTTTCTGAATGGCCGCTGCAATTTCCGCCAATCGAAGCTTCATGCCCAAAGCATGCGGTTCCACCACCCACAAAGAAGCAAAACGATCGATCACTAAGCCAGGCAAACCATCGGACTCGCCAAATACGGCGCGGTAGGTGCTGCCGTAGCCTGTATCCGCTCCAAAAACCAACTCACGAAAAGAAATAGCAGAGCGAATTTTCTTCTCGAAAAAATCAGCGTCTAAAAGCTGACCTCTTTGCCTCGTAAAAATGCGAATGGAGATCAAGGATTTTGGATTCGTAAAACCGGTTCCTAAATAATCCCCGCGACAATCTAAAACATCCACCAACGATCCAGCAGCGTGTCTCTGAAACAGTTTCGGATCGCTAATTTCATTGCTGAAAATCCAGGGATGCTGCTTCTTAGAGCGCTCTTGGGCGTAACGATTTAGAGTAATACATGGTAAATTAGACATATGAAGACCTTGGCGGTGAGCTGGTATAACCGAATCCCCCAGCATATTAAAGAAATTCTCGACACACTGAAAAATAATGGGCATCTAGCCTATCTCGCCGGTGGATGTGTACGAGATTTTCTTTTGGATCTTTCACCAAAAGATTTTGATATCGCCACAGACGCAGACCCCGCTCAAGTGGCCAAACTATTCCCCAAGACCCTCGATATAGGCAAAGCCTTTGGAATCATGATGATTGTGACTCCGGAAGAGACGGTGGAAGTGGCCCGTTTTCGAACCGATGGCCAATACAACAACCATCGACACCCAGATTCTGTGATTTTTTCGAATCCAGAAGAAGATGCCAAACGAAGAGATTTCACCATCAATGCCCTGTTTTACGATGGCAACCAAGAGTTGGTAATGGATTATGTGGGTGGCTTAGAAGACCTTCAAGCGCAGCGTATTCGAGCAGTGGGGAATCCTGAAGAAAGAATTCAAGAAGACGCTTTGCGAATGTTGCGGGCTGTGCGTTTTGTGGCGCAGCTGGGACACAAGGGCTTTCAAATGGACGCTGACTTACTTCACGCCATACAAATAAAATCCGAAAAAATTCTTCTCGTCAGCAAAGAAAGAATCAGCCAAGAGTTTTCTCATATCCTGCAATCAAAAAGTCCGCTGGCGGGCCTCAGCCTCTTTGTAGAATCGGGGCTCTGGAAAGAAGTGTTTCGTTTTCCCTACGGGAAAGAAGAAATAGAAAAAGCATGGACTCTGTGGAACTCTCTTTTTCGAGAAGAGGAACGAAATCCCGAACATTCAGCCAATTTACTTTTAGCGGGAATTTTTTCCTGCTCTGGAAAGAGCTACCAAGCAGACTTGGCCCCCCTGATCCTTCTTAGCTCCCAGCAGAAAAAAAATCTCCAGTGGATCCATCAAAATGCAGAGGATCTCTTTAGCGAAGATCTGGCTTTGCGAAAAACCGCGGCCCTACATTCCTGTTGGCGAGAGGGTCTTGTTCTAAAGGCCGGTGAAAGAAGGAAAGATGAGCTGTTGGAGTGGATACAGTGGCGAGCGAAAAACGAAATGAATCTAGACCCACCCGCGCTTTTGAATGGGGCCGATCTGATGGCCCTAGGAGTTCCATCGGGGCCAGAACTAGGCCGAATCTCGAAGTGCATTCGGCTTGAGCAATTGCGAGGAGGCTTGCACTCAAAAGAAGAGGCCCTTAAGCGGGCCAAGGAACTTCTGAAAAACTCTTAAACTAAAGATGAGCGTGCAAGAAATTTGGCGCTAACCAAAGGTTTCCTTAAAAGTCGGAAATTTCTTCCACCAACTCTGGGAAATCCACAAAGGGATTCCTATTTTTCTGAAGCTGATAAATCTCTTCATTTCTTTGGGCTTCTTCCGCGTCCACAGGATCTTCACGGTGCCACTTTCTGAGGGTGGCCTCTTCGTCTTTACCCAATTGAGTTTTGTAGCGAGTGGAAAAGTAAAAAATCGCTCGGGCCACATTGCCTTGATGGCTCTGTGGGGGCTGAAACACCAAATCACCAGACAATCGATCGTTCCCTAGTTTTGATTCAGGGCACTTCAAGGTTTCGATCTCACGGTTCACTTCCCCGAAGGAAAGACTCGATCGCTTAGAATTCATTTCCGAGTCTGTGGGGAAAAGATGGTGAAGATCTGATTTTTGGTCTTCATTGGAAAACGACTTCGTAAACATGCTTTGCGGCCAGGTGTGCTCGGCATTCACCACTCGGTGATCGGGAATGGAATTTGGACCGGGTTTGTCTCCCTCAAATTCATCGGCATCTCGCACTCGCTCGCAGTAAACATCTTTTACTCCAAAGCCCTTCGTTTGTTTTACCAAATAGAATTTGCCAAACAAAAACTCTCTTGCCTTTTTGTAACCAATGGCAGTGTGTCGGTAGCAGTTTTTGGTTTCGCAAGAAGCTGTGATGGAATCGAAGGACCCAGATTTTGGACTGTGAAAAGAAATCAAAATCTCATGCAGCTGATCTTTTAGATTTCCACTCTTTCGCCCAGAAGTGGCGAAATCTTTTCCGTAATAAGACTCTTTTTGTAAAGAAGCTGTTTCAAAAGAAGCTTCCACAGTGAAAATGAACGTAGACCCAAATAGGCAAAAAATGCCTAACCCCAAAACGCGCCAAACACCCATAGTTCCCCCCGTCTGACGGAAAATGTTTATCGTCGGTAGCGAGGAAAGAATCCAGCATTTTTTTTTGAAAAGAAAAAAAGAAATACGTCCTAACGAAATTCAAATATAATTATTGCGCCGCGCAATCTAAATCTTCCGCAAAATCTTTTTCAAGAGCTCGGGATCCGCCTCGAGATAAAGCGCCTTATTTCCCGTATAGGTGACCTCTGCCAAGGTTCCCTTAATGGCTTTTACATTTTTTCTAGGAGTGTAATCCACTTCGGCCCGCTTCCCTTTGCGGATTTTGCTGTAATAAAGACAAACCTGAGCCGCTTCGAGAAGAGTATTCAAGGGAACGGTTTTATTTTTTTGCGCCTTTACCACTACATGAGCGCCCGGAACTCCCTTTACGTGCATCCACACATCACTGCCACGCGATTCCCGAAAGGTGACCTGACGGTTTTCTTCCTGGTTTCGCCCACAAAGAATGGTGAACCCGTCACTGGACTGAAGTTCTAAAAATGGTTTTGCCTCCGGAGCCTTTTTTTCCTCTGTTCCGGTGGGCTTCTCGGGAACGGGAATTCCTTCGTCTTGAAAAAACGAAGTGTTTTTTTCTAAATCGGCATCTTCTTTGGCTGTCTCGATTTTTTTGCCAACCTCAACATAACGAGCGGCTTTTTTCTCCAGCTCTTCAAGGCGACCCTGTAACTCACCTACGGCTCTATGCAGTTTTTTGGCTTTCCGAAATAGCTGCTCAGAATTTTCTGCATAGGTTTTTGAAAGATCGAGGGGAATATCTAGTTCTCCAATCTTCAAGACTTTTTCTTTTGGAAAACTTTTGGGCCCTAACTGATAGAGTTCGCCCACAAGAGCCATTCCTCTTTGCTGGAATAGTTCCGCCTCTTTCGCCTGCTCAAAATCGCTCTTGGCATTTTCTAGAGCAGACTGAATTCTTTTAGAATGAGTCTTCCAGGCCTGCCGCCAAAGCCGCTGATACGATCCAAACCCGCCCTTTTGCTGAGCTTCCCAATAGTGCTTCGCTACAGCAGAGTGAATAGGAAAACCTTCCACAGCTTTTTGACCGAGCTTCATTTCCAAGGCCTCAGCCACAAAAGGTCGCACATCCGATTTCACGGCGTTCTCCGGCGGTGGACGTAAACGATAGACGGCACCTGCCTCAAGAGAAATTCTACGAAAAGATTGTATGCACTTTCCCGTTCGATCGGCCTCAGACCAAGATTCCAACAGCACCAAATTCGCCCGCTTCGGCAAAAGCTCAAACAAAAGAGAATTTCCGTTTTCAAAATGCATCAGCACAAACCGCTCACCGGCCACTTGTTCTAGCCGATCGATTCGCTTTCCCTGAAGGTGCTTTCTTAACACCATCACGAAGGTAGAGGGCTCGGGCTGAGCGTCTAGATCCCATTCTTCATCGGCCAAAACCCATGTGGTGTGATCTTGCTGAAGGCAATTCCAGATTCTCCAAGGTCCGGCGGCACCAAAGCCCTGCAGAACAAAGCTTTCTCCCGCTGCAATTTCACGCACCTGCGAGATTTTCTGCAAAGAAGAGCCCACCAAAAGAGGTCTGGCCTCTTCCAATAAAGCTTCGATTTCTTTCCACCTCAACGACATGATGAGTTATCCCTCGGATTCTGCTAAGTTAGTTCCCATGAACGCAGGAGTCCACCTACAGAGCCTAGAATGGCCGCTCTTATTAAAGCACTATAGCGATCACTGCGCCAGTGCCCCAGCAAAAGCAATTGCTTTAGAGATCCTGCCAGAAACTTCTTTATCGCGGGCTGAAGAAAAAATTCAAGAGACTCAAGAAAGTATTCTTTTATTGGAAGAGACGAACTTTCATTTCTTTTCTTCGGTGGAAAGATTAGATCAAACCATCGAACGCTGTAAAAAAAGCGCCGTGCTTGATGGAACGGAGATGATCTATCTTTGCAAACTCATAGAAGTCAGCGCCGAGGCGAAAAGCACCATTCAGTCGCTTCAGGCAGTAGCACCCACGCCCAAGATTTCTTTCCTTTCGCAATCGTTAGAAGATTTTCCAAAGGTGGCAGGAAAGATTCGCGAAGCCATTGACCCAGACGGACAAGTAAAAGATTCCGCCTCACCTCTTTTGCGATCGCTTCGCGATCAAGAACGGCGCCTGCACATTGAAGCAAGAGAAAGACTAGAGTCCGTGCTTCAACAAGCTTTTCGAGAGGGCCGCCTTCAAGATAAATATTTTGATTTTCGTGATGGCCGTTATTTGATTCCTGTAAAGTCGGAACACAAAAATAAAGTACCTGGCCTAGTGGTGGAAAGCAGCGCCACAAAAGCTACGGTATATGTGGAACCCGCCTCGGTTCGCGCCTGTAACGATGAAATCAAACAAACAGAACTGTTTATCGAAGAAGAAATTTACCGAATTTTATCTGAACTTTCGCAACTGCTTTGGCCACATGCCTTTGGTCTAGAGAAGAACTTTCAAATCGTCGTTGAGCTAGATCTAATTTTTGGGCGTGGAAACTTTTCTCTTCACTTGAATCAAGTGCGTGGGGCTTCGCGACCAAAGTTTGGCACGCATTTCGATCTCGATGCTTGTTATCATCCACTTTTGGCTTTTGTTCTGAAACCAGAATCAGTGGTGAGAAACTCTTTCCATTTGGGACCCAAACCAAAAGTTCTGATCATCTCTGGTCCAAACACTGGAGGAAAAACCATTCTCTTAAAGGCCGTGGGCATGGCTTCATTGATGGCTCAATCTGGTTTTTACGTGGCCTGCGCTGGTGAAGCCACCCTTCCCTTCTTTGATTGTGTGTTGGCACAAATTGGAGACTCTCAGTCCCTTGAGCTAAGCCTCTCCAGCTTTTCTGGAAGCATTCTGCAGCTAAAAGAAATTCTAGAGGCACCCTTTCAAGCGCCCTTGGTTTTGATCGATGAAATCTTGCATGCCACTGATCCCGATGAGGCAACGGCACTGTCTCGAGCGATTTTAGAAAAATTGGAACAAAAAGGTGCCTTCGCTATCGTGACCACTCACTTAAACGGACTAAAGGTGGGTGCCGATTTTGCCAGCGCCAGCATGGAATTCCATTTAGAATCTTTGTCGCCAACCTATCGTTTACGATTGGGCGTGCCGGGTTCAAGCAGAGCCTTAGAAATTGCCACAAAGCTTGGGCTAGACGCTTCCATTGTTCACAAAGCTAGGGGATTTCTCGACACAGAAAAAATTTCTCACCAAGAAAGTCTGGATAAATTGGAAGCCCAAGAAAAGGTGCTCCTCGAAACCAAAGACCAGATTCTTTCGAGCCAACGAGCTCTTGAGTTGGAACGACAAAAATTTTCTGAAATGAACGATGCCCTCAAAAAAGAGAAGGCCAGCTTCCGCAAAGAGGCCACGGAAAAATTTAAGGAACAACAACGAATTGCATTAGCGGAACTCGATGGAATTATTTCTCAGTACAGAAGAAAACTAATCGAAGTGGAAGAAAAACATCGAGCAGCCCAAGAAGGCAAAGGACACCTAGAACAGATACGGTCCACCTACCAAAAGGCCCAAGAAGAATTAGAAAAGTCCGTGCCCCCAGAAGAGGAAGCGCCCGCAGCGAAAGAAAAAAATGAAATGGAAGCGGAGTTTACCCCTAACCTTTTGAAGAATGGGCCCGTATTTGTGAAGCATCTCAATCAAGAGGGCATTTTACTTTCTGATCCTGCGGGGGGAAAAACCAAGCCAGCCGAAGTGCAAATTGGAAACGTACGAATGAAAATATCCTGGGATCAACTGCTGGGGAAAAAAGTACCCAAAAAAGCTTCGGTGTACGGAACCTCAGTGCTTCATGAAGTGAGCGTGGCTGCCGAACTACACTTGATCGGCAAAAATGTGGAAGAGGCCAGAGACTTACTATTACAATATCTAGATCAGGCCTACCGGAGTGGACGCCCCTGGGTGCGTTTGGTTCATGGACATGGCAGTGGTGCCTTAAAAAAAATGGTGCGAGAAGTGTTGCAAAAATCTTCCTATGAAACAAAATTCCGGCCCGGAATGTCTAACGAAGGTGGAGACGGCTGCACCATAGTGGAGTTTGTGTGAGTTACAATAAGAAAGACCACTTTCACCGTAAAGCGAAAGAAGAAGGATATCTCGCGAGATCCGCCTACAAGCTGCAAGAGATCCAAAAAAAGTTCCGCTTACTGAATTCTAAATCAAAGATTCTGGACTTGGGTTGCGCACCCGGAGCTTGGGTTCAAGTGGCACTGAAAATTTTGGGACCTGAAGGAATGGTAGTGGGTGTGGACTTAGAAAAAGTGGAGCTGAAAAACCCTCGATTTCGCTTTATTCACGGTGATGCCTTTCGCCTAAAACCAGAAGACCTTCCCGAGGGCCCCTTCGATTGCGTTCTAAGCGATATGGCGCCCAAAACGTCTGGAATTAAAATACGCGATCAAGCTCTATCGGCTGATCTTTGCCTGCACGCCCTTGAGATGGCCAAACTGCACCTAAAGCCCCGAGGATCCCTGGTGGTGAAACTTTTTGAGGGCGAAGATTCCATGCGAGTGCGCGAAGAAATTCAAAAGCACTTCCAACAGCTAAAATTGTTCCGACCAGAAAGCACGAGACAGGCGAGTATGGAGATTTATTTGGTAGCTACGGGCAAAAAATAACCCCCACTTTTTCAAGTGAGGGGTCATTCTTTTTTACTGTCTTAAAAATTTCGAAGTTTAGAACTTAATCGTCTTTACTCGATCTTCGAATACCGTCACCTTGTTGGCCTTTTTCAAGGAGCTGATCAACTCGTTGATGGATTCATTTTGAAGATCGCCGCGAACTTGTTCTTTCACGTCGTCAAACTTCACGGGTTTTCCAGCTTTCTTTTCTACTACTTTGATCACGTGGAAGCCGAAAGGAGTTTTCACGGGTTGGCTGATTTCTCCTGGCTTCAAGCTGAAGGCAGCATCGGCAAACTGTGGAACCATTCTCGATCTGGTGAAGAAACCAAGATCTCCCATGTTCTGTGCTACGCTTGGGTCTTTAGAGAACTTCTTCGCCAACACTTCAAAATCTTCACCGGCTTTCGCTTTAGTGAACACTTCTTTTGCCTCTGCCTCGGTTTTTAGCAAAACGTGATAGGCACGAACTTCGTCTTGAGAATAACGAGTTTTGTTTTTCTCAAAAAAGGTCTTCATATTGCCATCGGTAATTTTTGGCTGCACCGAGCGCTGCAAGAATCGCTGGGTCAACAATTGTCTTCGGGCGCGCTCAAGGGCGGTTTGAAATTCTTTGTCTTTCGAAACGCCGGTTTTTTCCGCTTCTTGAACAAACAATTCATCCACCACCATATTGTCGAGCAAACGAACTTTCACTTCAGGATCGTTATTGATGGATTGTTTTTGTCCCTCGGGGATTGGTCCCATAAGATTTTTTAGGTCCGCTTCTGTGAGAGACTTGTTACCAATTTTAGCTAATTCTACCGCCGCGAATGCTGGGACAGCGAAGGTAACCGCCAACACTAGAGCACTTAGAGAACGTAGTTTCATTTTCGTTAATCCTTTCAAATGAGGGTTTCCTCAAATAGTAGACCCCTAAAAGAAAGAGAAATCAAGCGTGAGGAGGGGGGGCTTTGAGCTTTGTCCGACCAGATTAAAGGGCATTCATCTTGAGCGGGAATAGTGGCTTTGTATCAAGCGGTGTCGTGAATTAATTGCCGATAGGCGTCTTGAGCGCCAGACATTCCGGCCGCACTTAGAAAGTTCGAAAAGCTCATCCAAACGATCAGGGAATTGAGATCCTGAAAAAAGGGCGGCAAATACTTCGGTGGATCAATAATGCCTTCGCGATACTTCTGATAAAGAATGGGCACGTCACACAAGTGCACCTTTCCCACAAAAAGGAAGGGAACGATCTCGCTCCGGCCTGCTTGAATGCAAGCCCGGATAAAATTGTAGTTTTCCACAAAACCTTTGCAGTAAGAAATGTCTTTGGTGAATGGGTAGCGTCCGCGAACATCGCCTCCACGAAACACTCTTTGCGCTCCAATCAAACAGTCTTCTTCTTCGTATCCCTCGGTGCGGAAATATTCTAAGACTTCTAGAAAGTTGGCGCCTTCTTCTGCTTTGGCGATGGCCAAAACGCGATCGTTAATTTTTCTGGCCCTTCGTGGAAAGGTCACGAAGGAAAAAATTTCCATCAAAACCGCCAGACCCTCTTGCGTGGCTGTTACCCTTGGTGGACCTTTGTGCAACCATCGAGCGATTCGCTGTTCCAATCCGTTAATGGTGGTGCCCATGTGCACCCAACCCTCGTGCACTTCTAAAATGTCGATGTCTCTTTTTGTGAACGTGGCCGACTCTCTTAGCTTAATGGTTTTTGCCATGGAGGCAGCGTCTGCCACCATAGTATCTTCAATCACCACTCGAACGTCTTGGTCTGGAAAGTATTTCCCAAATCTTTGGTTGAGTTCTTCCAGAGCTTTTTTGGAATCTACTTGAAGACTTTTTTTGTCTTCTTCTTTTCTGTCGGGGAGTCCTGACAAAATATTGTATAAATGTAGCCCCAAATCCTTCACCGTGGATTGTGATCCCATAAAGTGATCGCTAGGAGCGCCGTAAAGCTTTTTGGAATATTCGTAAAACTGAGGTTTCCCACGGTTTTGCAGCATTCGAACAAGGTCTTGGTATTCTCTTGCGCTGGCGAGCAGAATTTTTCCTAACGGATCTTCAGATCCAAGATCCGTGATAATGCCATTGCAAACATCTTCCAGTTCTTGAACTCGTTTTTCCGGATCAAACGGAAAGGGGGCGTTTTCGTAATAATTATCCCAAACCTTGGGCAGTTCCTTGAATTTGGACTTACGAACTTCTTCTAGAATTTTGGGGTCCCACTTTAGGGTGTCTAAAACGCGAATCTGCTTTTGGGCCTCGACGAGACGCTCAGAATGAAGCTTTAATTTTTCTTTATACGTCGACCACATAAACGAATGATAACCCTTTAAAAACTTTCGGTTATTTATTGAAATTTCTGTATTCCCTAATGGCCAAAGGATTGTTAAAATTTTAGTAAGGAGATGGGATCTCCGATAAGTAGTTGATATTTGAGGGGTTGTTTTCATGATGAAACGATTTAAACCAGTTCTCTTTTTAGCGGCCGGAGCGGCCTTTGGTGCGGTTTTGGGTACCGCCTTTCTTTTAGCCCCCTCTCCCACGGCAGAAAACCCATCGGGATCGAGCTGGACCGCCCACGCACGAAAAATTCTGCACAAAGAAATTACACGAAAAGAGGTTTCTCAACTGTTGGGAAATCAGAGAATTACTTCAGACCATTTGGAACTTGCGTATTTTCCCGTGTCTAACGGAGAAGAAAAATTTCACGTAAAGTTCAGCTTGGATAAAGAGCTTCAAGAAAGAGTAGAGAACCTCTACAAACGCTATGATCCTGCCTATGCGGCTTTTGTGGCTATGGATCCAGAGACCGGGCAAATTTTGGCCATGGTAGACCATTCCCTCGATGGTCATAGACAGAACTTGAACCTCAGCGCCTCGTATCCTGCTGCCAGCATTTTCAAAGTAGTGACTTCGGCGGCGGCCTTGGGCGAAGGCAAGATTGCTCCTAACTCTCGCTTCCCCGTGAACGGACGATACACCACTTTGTACAAAAGTAACTTGAGAGACACCGTGAACCGTTGGACTCGCTTTATTTCCATTGAGGAAGCATTTGCGAAATCGGTGAACACTGTTTTTGGAAAAATTGCCATGAACCGCGTAGGACCAGCGGCTATGCAAAAATATGCAGATGGTTTCGGTTTTAATCAAAGCATAGATTTTGATATGCCCATTGAATTTGGTTCGGCCTTGGTTCCCACCAACGACTCCTTCGGGCTAGCAGAGTCTGGCTCTGGATACACCCGAAGACAGACGTTGAATCCTATTCAAGGCGCCATGATTGCAGCCTCTGTGGTAAACGGCGGAAAAATGCCCGCTCCCTATTTGGTGGAATCTGTAACGGACGAAAAAGGGAATCCAATTTTTGAGGCGAAAGTAAACAAATCGCTTTTCCGCCCCATTGATAGAGATACTGCCAAACAGTTGGCCTTAATCATGGAGCATACTGTGACTCGCGGAACTGCAAGAAAAGAATACCGCGACTACAACCATCATCCCGTTTTGAAAAAGCTGTTTATTGGAGCGAAGACCGGCTCGCTCACCGGCGATAGTCCGGCCGGAAAATACGATTGGTTCGTAGGTTTCGCTCAATCTAGCACCAATCCAAAGAAGAAAATCGCTTTCGCTTCCATGATAGTGAATCGAAAGTACTGGAAAGTGAAAGCTTCTCATATTGCTCGAGAAGCCGTGATTCAACACTTCAAGGCTACTCCAGAAAAAGGTATTTAATTTTTAATCCTGTTCAGTCGCGGCTCGGCTGGAAAACTACGATCTGAACCTCCAGCTGACCTTCGATCATCATCGAACGTTGCTTCGTCACAGATAAAGATTGTGTCGCTCCCGCTAAGGACAGGTCACAACCTTTTTTTCTTCCTTACATTCATACGACCACGTGGGCTCACAAAACTTCCCTTGGCTTAGGTCGCAAGGTTTTAATATTTTTCCACAAACCTTCCGAGTCTCATAACAAACACCAGAGGTTCTTGAGACGGTTCTCGTTTCTGTCATTGTAGACTTGGTTGTTTCTTTGTCATACCAAGCCCCGTTGTAGTATTCGTCCCCACACAAAAGCTGCCACCACTCACACTTTTCGTAATAGGAATAGTACTCTTGGTATTCTTTATACTTTGTGGAGATCACTTCGTCTTTTGCCAACTCTTTCACAACTTGATCTGTAAGTTGCGCCTCTACCTCTGCACCATCTGCTGCAGTTTGATCGGTCTTACTTTCTACTGCTGTGCTCGTAGATTGAGACAAGGTCACGGTTTGAAGCTGTTTAGAAACGGAGTCGGCTTCAGCAATTTTCCCCGCAAAAGTTTCACCCCCCACTGCAGATATCGTTTTCTCTTTCGAAACCGAAATCTCACTAGAAGTCATAATGCTTGCTTTGCCGTCTGCACTATATGCCTTTTTCACTGCGTCGGCTGAGCCCGTGTTCTTTGGACTTACTAGCTGAACCTTTCCAGTGGATAGAATCGCATTTGCCAACTCGAACTTTTTCGCTCTTTCAATAGGAGAAAACTCTTGGCTAGTTTGACTCTTCTTTACTTTTGACTGAAGTTCGTCAAATCGATTTGCCAGCTTCATGTATTGGTCAAATGTCCCATTCGAAATAGCTTGCTCCATGGCTTGGCGTAGCTTTTCATCTCGTCTTAGGAGTTTGTTTTGAGCATCTCGCATTAGTCCGGAGGCCTCGTCCAAGAGCGCCATTAAATCTTTTTCGCTGATTTGTTCGCCAATTTTGCTCGATTTTGCGAGGCCCAATAGTTTTAACATGGCCTCTTTTTCTTGCTGCTCTAACAGCTTTGCGACTTCATCGTTTTTGGTTCCGTCTTTGTTTTCTGAATTACTTTTGCCCTCGGCAGATGAAGATCCATCTTTTCCGCTTTTATCGGCGGAACCGTCAGCGTTCGAACCCTTTCCATCATTTTCAGAACCACCAAATAGGTCTTCTGCATCAAACTTCTCCACCGGTGAAGGCTTCGTCTGGCCTTTAGATATTGCGGCCCATTCTCCGGCATTTACTTCTATGCAAATCTTCTCTTTTTCGCAGTTTGGATTCCCAAAAATTGCGGTTCCTTCCAGAAGATATAGGCTCGTTTTTTCTCCAGTTTTTTGATGGTTCAAAACAATTTCTGTTCCACGCACACCCATGGTTCCCGCAGGAGTATTGATTCGAAACTTTATATTTTTCTTGTCGGGATGCTTTTCCACCATTGCGCGAACAGAGCCCCGCAAAAGTTCAAACGCATGATAGAGAAAACCAGATTTGGGCTGTGCCCCCAAAAATTTATATTCGGAGTTCGTTCCAATCTTCACAAGCGTTCCATCGCTCAAAAGGATATCGATCAAGGAATCTTTGTCGGTGGTGATTTTGTCTCCCACCTCAATTTCTTGTCCCAGTCCTACGGTGGAGGTCACACCGGATTTCCTTCTTATTTGAGAAAGTCCTTTCCCCTCAACTTTTACTACCGAGGCTTTGATGCTCGTATTTCCTTTCGCCTTAGTGGTGGCGGAAAACCCTGTAGTGCTCGTTCCCGTCGCAACTACAATAAGCCCTAAGAACCATACTCTTTTGAATGCGTTCATCCCGTTTTCCCCCAAAGTCTTTATCGGCCAAAATGGCGAGTTTCTGATGGAGAGAGATTTTAGGAGGCCGGCACCAAGGCCCAACACAAGCATTTGTAATCATTGGTATTTTTTAATTCTGTATTAATTTGCTAAAGTATTGTCCCCATTTCCCGACAAGTTTAGTACACCAAGGAAATCCATCCTTTGGGGCACGATACACGGGAGCAATTATGGGCGACAAGAAGCAAGGTAAACCAAATAAGGTAGAGGGTGGCGGAGTGGTTCACTGCAAAGTGAAAGGCTGCAAACATTCTCCCAGCAAATTTGAGTTCTGCGCAGAACACTTTGACCAATTCAAATTTGGATTGATCAACAAACACGGCGAACACTGCCAAGATTACGAGAAAAAAGAAGAGCAATACGAGCACTACAAAGCCGCGAAAAAGGTTGGGTAGTCTCTAGCGCTTCTCCTCAAAAAAGTCCCCCTCCCCACAGCGTGGAAAAACCTCTACGCTTGGGGGGCTTTTTTCTTTTCCATCAGCCAAATCACCCAAAGCGCACCTTCGTAAAATAGATAGAGGGGCGCCATCATCATCAACATCGACAACACATCCGGCGGAGCAAATAACGCTGATGCCACGGTTATCCCAATAATGGCTGTTCTTCGCTGAGAGACCAACAAGGCGTGAGACACAATCCCCATTTTGGCCAACATCACCAAAATCACGGGAAGCTCAAAGCTCAATCCAAAAAGCAGCAACAACCGAAAGAGAACACTAAAATATTCTTTTACGGTGATCATGGGCACATCCATAGGCGCGCCGAACTCCACGAAAAACTTAAAGCCCACGGGCAACACTAAATAATAGGCAAAACTAGCACCCAAAAAGAAAAAGATCGTCCCGGCCAAAATGAAAGGGAAGGCAAACTTCTTTTCATGTTTGTGGAGGCCGGGCCCAATGAACGCCCACAACTGATACAAAAAATAGGGCGCAGCCAAAAACACTCCCACCAAAATAGAAATCTGTAGGTGGTTAAAAAAGCTTTCGAACAATCCTGTAAAATATAGATTCTGTTTCTCTGGAGGAAGGGCCTGAAAAAGGGGCGCCTTCAAGAACTCGAGTACAGGGATTCGAAAGTAATAGCCCACCAAAGAGGCCGGCAGTAACGCATACAAGCAATTCATTAGCCTGTTACGCAGCTCATCGAGATGATCCCAGAATGGCTTTTCTTGTTTTTCCATTTGCCCGTCGATTCTGATGTATTTAGTATCCTCTGTAATCGATAACCGAAGCGACATAGAGGTGTCAAATGACAGGAAAAATCAAGGCTGCCATCGTAGCGATTCTTATTATCGGAGTTGCCGCAGGTTTTCTGTTTTACTTTAAAGGTAAAACTGAGGGAACCGACGAAGCTCCTGTTACTAGCGAAGCCACGACAAGCGCTTCAGAACCAGCAACCGCTCAAGGAGAAACCAAGATGCCCAATTACGATCTAACCCCCCAGTCCGATGGACTTTCCGCCGCTGTGGCAACCCTAACCATGGAAAGTGGCGGAACGATTAAATGGAAGTTCTACACCAACGAAGCCCCTAATACGGTGAAAAGAATTTCTCAGCTCATTTCTGAAGGTTTTTATAATGGAATCGTTTTTCACCGAGTGGTTCCAGGATTCGTAGTTCAAGCCGGAGACCCAACTGGAACTGGCGCCGGTGGCTCTGGAACGAAATTGAAGGCGGAGTTCAGCTCCATCAAGCACGTTCCTGGAATCGTTTCCATGGCGAGAACACAAGATCCAAACTCTGCCGATAGCCAATTCTACATTATGCTTGGCACTCACCCCCATCTCGACGGCCAATACACCGTATTTGCCAAAGTGATTGAAGGATACGAGCACGTAGAGAAAATTCGCCAAGGCGATAAAATTAAATCTCTAACCATTCAGTAAAAAATGGCCACAAGAAAGGGCCAGCCGGAACGGGCTGGCCTTTATTTTTTCAGTCGCCTCATTTTCTTAATTTTCAGAACCGTCTTTTTTCTTCGGAATGGAAGCTGAGGTAACGATTCCAGCTTTGGCTAGTTGTTTCGCCTTTCGATCGCTTCCCGTTTTTAAATACAAATCATACATTCTCAAGAGATCTTTGTTGTTCGAAAGATTGAAGCCCGATTCTTCACTGATTTGTCCCAACACTTCCACAAAATCGGGAAACCGCTGAGCGAGTTCCATATACAATTCTGACTTCACGCGCTTTTCTTCCATTCGCGCCACGGATTCATAGGCCGCTCCACCCATGCCAATGTAATAGTCCACGTCGATTAATTTTCGTTGAAAGCTGTCTGAGAAAAAACCTGCGATATAGAGCGAAAAATCGCCCAACTTGCGAAGCCGAGTAAGTCTTTGTTCTTGCGTTTCTTGCTCTAAAGCCACGGCCAACTGCTCGGTCAAGGTTTCTGCTTTTTGGCCTTCGGCATTGAGCGGATAGAGATTTTCTACATTGATAAATTGGCCAAGCAACTGAGCCAAATAGAGTTGAGAGTGCTCGGAGACTTTAATTTTCAGAGTGGCAACGGCCCCAGCCACGGCGCCCTGAAAGTATTCTCCCGGTTGAATGAATAAAATATTTCCTGGGTTTTGTCCCACCTAAGATTCCTCCCTAGGGCAACCCCAGCTTTGGGGTTCTACTTCTATTTTACCATTGATTCGGTGTGGCGCAAATATTCGCCTAGGCGGGCAATTGCCCCCGAACGGCAAACAGAGGCATTGTGCTCCGGGAAGCAGGGCGGCCTATGAAAACCTATTAATTTCAACCACTTGCTGTCCGCCCCGGAGGCAGCCATAAGGAATGGCGTCGGAATCAAAACCCAAATTCACATACGCACCGGATCCAACTTTTACGTGATCATGAATGTGCGAGTGCCCCACAAAAACAAAATTCCACCCTTCGGCGATCTGCCTTTTTGCAAAGTCCAAATAAAGAGAGCGAAGTCTTTCTTTCGTTTTCTCATCAATTCTAGCTTCATTGTACTTGCGTGAGGTTTCGCTGGAGCGATTGCCAATTCCGTCAATGCACCAACCTGGAAGAATCCAAATCAAAGCTCGAACTAGAGGCGTTCGCAAAAGCCATCGCAAAAAATGGTACCCCTTGTCTTCAGGATCAATTTGATCTCCGTGGCAAATCCAAATCTTTTTGCCCTCAAACTCTAAGCCAAAATCATCCTCTCGAATTTGAATTTCTGCACTATCAAAAAGGGAACGAAACTGAAAATCGTGGTTTCCCTCTAAATAAAATATCTTTACACCCCTTTTTGCGGCCGCAAAGATACAAGCAAGAACGACAGCAAATTTCTGCCGAAAGACTTCCTTATTGCCCACAAAGAGGTCAAATATATCTCCACCCAAAACCAAAGTGTCGCCAGACTTTGGAAGCTCGTCTAAGAAACGACAAAACCTTTTTGCTTGTGGACCGCTGCCATCCCGTAGGTGCAAGTCGGATACAAAATAAAAACTCATGGTATTACTTTATGAGACTTAGATGCGACGATCAAGAATTCGTCCGTGCCGATTGCGGGCAGTGGCGTGAACCGTGAAGATGGTTCGATAGATTTCGGAACCGGGGATGAGTCGAATTTGTTCGTTTTTGGTGTTTCGAACGGAAAGCGCAAACTTTTCTTCCACACGAATTAAAACGCAATGAATGCCATTTTTCTTAAATTCGTCGGAATCATTCAGAATCTCGGCAGCCTTACGAAACTCTTCTTCTGTGGGCTCCCGCTCTGGATTTTGCCCGCTATTTTGATTGTTCGAGGAATCTTTTTGCGCGCCATCCGAACGAAGACCAGCCGTGGCGGCGGTCAGAATGGTTCGGATTGGATTAATTTTCCCCGTAAACATGATTTCTCCCTAAATTTAGATCGGTCTTTCCCCGTCTAAACCTAAGGAGATAAATCTTGATCAAACCAGTATTAATACGGCTGCGGTTAAAAAGGCTCCCAAATTCAAAAATGGGAGGATAATTCTACGCGCGCTCATCTTTCGTTGATCCGCGTTCGGAAGTTTTCCCGAGGTCCAAAATCTGCTTTGTCGTCTTCTTGATCCGCAACTTCTTTTTCAGAGCCCCAAGCTGCTATCTCACCCTTTTTGTAAGGATCCGAAGAGCTTACTTGACGGTCATAACAAGCGTCGTTGTTGCAGTTCTGCATGCTAGCGCAGGCACCCAAGAAAACAGAGATTCCAGTGATGGGTAAAACTACGGAGAACAAATACTTCAAAGCCTTTTTCATACAATTTCCCTTCCATTCACCCTTTAAAAATCCCTGGCCGAAGACTTTCGCCCCCGGCCAGGGCTGGGCTTAAGATCTGTGGTTAGTGATCAGATCTTTTAAATTAGAGAAGTTTCAATGCGCTGTTAGGAGACGTGTTGGCTTGGGCAAGAACCGAGATACCCGCGTTCTGCAAGATCTGGTTTTTGATCAAGGTAGAAGTCTCTGCGGCGATGTCTGTATCAGCGATACGAGATCTAGCGTCGGAGAGGTTTTCTACGGCGATTCCTAAGGTGTTCGAAGTGGAGTGCAATCGGTTTTGCAAAGCACCCAACTCAGAACGGTTTTCGTTTACGCGCTTGATGGCTTCGTCGAGAGATCCTAGGGCCTCTAGAGCACCTTCCTTTTGAGCCAAGTCCAAGCCTTCAACTCCAAGAGCGGAAGCTTGTACGTTGGTTTTGGTAGGATCGAACTCGATTCGGTTCATCTCGCCGGCTTCGGTTCCCACTTGGAAAGTCAGTTGGTTCCCTTCACCGTTCAACAAGGACGTTCCGTTGTAGTTCGTCACTTGAGCGATTCGATCGATCTCACCCTTCAAGCTTTGTACTTCTTTGTTCAAGAAACCGCGTTCAGCATCACCGATGGTGTCAGAAGCGGCTTGAACAGAAAGTTCGCGCAAGCGGATCAAAATGTTAGAAACTTCGTTGATACCACCCTCTGCAGTTTGCACGAAAGAGATACCGTCGTTGGCGTTACGCTGAGCCATTTTTAAGCCGCGTACGCTGGCCTCCAATTTATTGGAGATAGAAAGTCCGGCAGCATCGTCACCGGATTTCGTGATTCGTTGACCCGAAGATAAACGTGCAAAAGATTTGCTCGCTTCCATCGAGGTGTTAGACAGGTTTCGCTGGGTTGCCAGCGAAGGTACGTTAGTCGCAATTCTCAAGCCCATTGGTTACACTCCTTTTATTGCCGAACAACCGTCGATCCCTTTAACCGACTCAGTTGCTCAACTAGTTACGTGTAACCTTTCGGTAGCGTGTGAGAAAACTTAAGTAAAAAAGTAAGGTATTTTTGCGAAAAAAAATCAGGGGGAAAAACCCCCCTGATTTTCGTGGGTTAGGTAGCTAATCTTGGGCTCGAGGGCTAGGGCTCGGGCCCAGCCTTCGAGAGATTAGAGCAATTTCAATGCTTGATTCTGGCTGGAGTTGGCCTGAGAGAGAACCGCAGTACCAGCTTGAGACAAGATGCTCTGCTTGGTTAACTCTGAGGTTTCTGCAGCCATATCCACGTCGCGAATTCGAGAGTTCGCAGCAGCCAAGTTTTCCGTCGCGATTCCAAGGTTATTCACCGTAGAAGACAAGCGGTTTTGCAAGGCACCCAAAGAAGCTCTGTTTTCGTTCACGTTCTGGATCGCCATATCGATTTTCGCCAAGTTGGTTTGGGCGAGCTCTTTCGTCATGGTTCCAGTTTCTGTCAAACCCAACTTGCCCAAGGTTACGTCAGTAGCCGAGGTAGCAAATTGTAGTCTGTCTTGTTCGGGATCGTTTTCGATGCCCACTTGAAAATCTAAAGTTTCGCCGGATCCATTCAACAAAGAACGGCCGTTGAACTTAGTTACTTGCGAAATACGATCGATCTCACCTTTTAAAGCTTGGAATTCTTTATCAGTGAAACCTCTTTCTACATCGCCCACGGTATCAGATGCTGCTTGCACGCTGAGCTCGCGGAGACGGAGCAAGATGTTAGACACTTCGTTGATTCCACCCTCAGCCGTTTGGATAAGAGAGATACCATCGTTCGCGTTGCGATTTGCTTGTTGCATAGAGCGAATGCTGCCCTTCAACTTTTCAGAAATCGCAAGACCAGCAGCATCGTCACCAGCTTTTGTGATTCGAGCGCCACTAGATAGTTTGTTTAAAGAGTTTGCTTGTTTCTCGTTAGAGATGCCCAAGTTCCTCTGAGCGTTCATTGACTGAACGTTAGTTGCAATACGTAAACCCATATAAGTAACTCCTCCTCAAATAATTGCCTCTACCTTCCTGTGGCAACTCTCGAAGACTCGCTACCTTGCGAACCATCGTTCAATCTCTGCACCGATCTTCTTTTGGGCCCCACGCCCTCAAGGGAACTTTGCTAAGAGACAGTCAGCAATTTTACTTGCTGCACAACACTCTTCGGATGGAGCAAAATTTGATTAAGAACAAAATGAAGTTTTTTTGTTTTTTCTTCGTTAGCAGGTATAAACAAGTATTATTTTGGTCAGGTATTGGGCCTATAACCTGATTAATTTTGACCTGAGGAAAATTACCCGACAAAATTACTTTTATTTATACCTGTTTTCGCGAGAGTTTTTTTTCACCAGAAACGCCCAAAAGGGAAATTTTTTAAAATAATTTGGCGAAAAACCCAAGATTCGCCATCGACGAGGAAAATCGATTTTTCCCTCGATGAAAATCTCTCCTGTGAAATGACATCAAAAATCTCCAGACTTCCATCGCTGCATGCGCCCCCCACTCATCTCTATTTCTTTTCTGTTTTGATGAGGAAAAAGCGGCTACTGTAGTCACTTTGAAAAACCTCTTCCGGGAATCGCGATCAATGAAACAAAAAAACTTTCGTTATTACGACTTACTCATGGCTGCATTCGTTTGCATCTTGCTTTGCTCAAATTTGATCGGAGCTTCAAAGATTGCAACGGCCTGGGGATTCACCTTCGGAGCTGGAGTTTTATTTTTCCCCATAAGTTATGTGTTCGGAGATGTGCTCACGGAAGTATACGGATACGCTCGAGCCCGAAAAGTGGTGTGGGCAGGCTTTGGCGCCCTCATTTTTGCTAGTTTTATGAGTTGGTTTGTTTTGAAGCTTCCTCCGGCAGAGGGCTGGGTTCATCAAGAAGCTTTTCAGACGGTGTTCGGCTCTACGCCTCGATTAGTGCTAGGGTCACTGATCGCCTTTTTCTGTGGGGAGTTTTGTAATTCCTTTGTGTTGGCGAAAATGAAAATTCTTACCAAGGGCAAAGCCCTTTGGAGTCGAACCATCGGATCCACCATTGTGGGGGAAGGGGTAGATAGCTTACTGTTTTATCCCATCGCATTTTACGGAATCTGGCCCAACGATCTTCTGATTCAAGTAATGATCAGCAACTATTGCATCAAGGTAGCCTGGGAAGTGATTATTACCCCATTTACCTACCTGATCGTAAACGCGCTAAAACGGGCCGAGGGAGAAGATCATTACGACACCAACACGAACTTCACACCTTTTAGCTTAAGCACCGAGGATGAGGGTGCCGGCAAAAGATAGGAGCTGAAACAGCACCTAATTTTTTGACCCACCTGAAAAGAAAAAACCCACTCAGTCGTTGCAACTGAGTGGGCGGTAGACCCTTAGCTACTCTGCAAAGCGTACGACTAGTACATCTTCGCTAATTTCGCCAAGGTGGAAGAGCTAGGCTTCTTGAAGATACCTAGCAAATCGGCTCTCATCATCGCCAAGATACCAGCGTTTTTACCGGAGGCATCAGATCCTACCAATCCCAAGATTCCAACAGCTTCGCCAGCTTTGTTGTGGAATCGGAAGGTCAAGATAGAACCAGCGAGATCCAATTTATTGAAGGGAACGAAGAATCCAAGAACTTCAGGTCCAACGTAGAACACGGAGTTGAACAACTGAGGAACTTGAATTGCGATTGCAGGCAATTTACCAGCAGCCACAGAAGGCAATGGACGGCCACCAGGCAAGGTTTGAGGATCAAACATGGTGCCTTTGTCGCCCAAGAAGTCCGTTACAGATACAGTCAATACAAGAAGAGTCCCCGCACTCATGAAGTCAGGACCAACTTGTACGCTGGAGTTTGGATATTTCGGAATCGGAATGGTGGCTCCACCATCGATCGTAATATTGTTGAACACCATGCTGAGAATCAAGCGGCCGTTTACGAGTTCCACATCTGGACCCGTAATGCCGTCGATGCTTGGGTTCACTCCACCACTCTTACCACCGCAAGCAGAGAGGGTGATTGCCATCGCCACCGCCAAGCTTGCCATTGCGATTTTTTTCATTTTTACGAACATCATTTAGACTTTCCCTTTTTCGTTTTTGGTAGAAATTTACTGACGGTCAAAATTCCAGGTAACCAACATTGATGGCAATTCGCGTACGTACAGCTCTGGTTTTGAACTTCGTAAATTCTTCTGTTAACAGCCTTTCATTTTCCGGATTTCGCCCACCACCTTCCGGATGGTTGACGTTGGTCGCCTTTGACCGCCCCCGAAAAGAAAAAGGAGCGGACAGAACCGACCACAATATTAAGATTAATTAACAATCTTAGTATAGTCAAGTACATTGGTCGGTTATTAAAAGAAAAACTATAGGAAAGGATTCTTACAATTTCTGAAACTTAATGAATTTAGATACTTAGAGGGATTCTTACTTTTGGGCTCGGGCCCAACTACTCTTTGCTACGAAGAATCTTGGCCCCCAATTTGGCCAATTTCTTCTCCATTTCTTCATATCCACGGTCTAAGTGATAAATCCGACGAACCGAGGTTTTCCCCCTACCGGATAGCCCCGCAAGCACCAAGGAAGCACTGGCACGAAGATCCGTAGCCATCACCGTGGCACCAGAATAACAGCCGTGTTTGCCCCAAATCTTTGCCTTGGCCCCTTCGGCCCGAATATTAGCGCCAAGACGATTGAGCTCCGGCACGTGCATGAAGCGATTCTCAAAGATGCTTTCTGTGATTTCACTCTCTCCATCCACCTGAGCTAAGTAGGCCATTAACTGGGCCTGAAGATCCGTGGGAAAACCAGGATAAGGCTCTGTAGAAATGCTTACGCCCCGAGGATTTTTCCCGGCTTCGGCCTCTACGAAATCCGTTCCCACCGAAATCATCACTCCACAATTTTTCAGAATATCTAAATACGAACCCAAGTCTTTGGGATTCATTTTTTCTACCCGAACTTTGCCACCGGTGATAGGGCCCGCTAAAAGCAAGGTTCCTGCTTCAATTCGATCAAACATCACTTCATATTTTGTGGGTCGAAAATTCGTGCCGCCTTGAATGCGAATTTCCGTTTCGCCGGCACCACTCACTTTCGCGCCCATGGAATTTAAGAAATTCGCTAAATCCACAATCTCGGGTTCACGGGCTGCATTTTTGAGAACGGTTTCTCCCTTAGCCAAGGTTGCAGCCATCATCAAATGCTCGGTGGCGCCCACAGAGGGCATTCGAAACTCAATGGTAGCCCCGCGTAGACCACTGGGTGCTTTTGCGTTGACATATCCATGCTCTAAAAGAAGCTCTGCGCCCATTTTTTCCAAACCGGAAAGATGCAAATCCACTGGTCTTGATCCAATGGCACAACCACCAGGAAGCGAAACTCTCGCAACCCCTTCCCTCGCCAAAATTGGACCCAACATGAGAATCGAAGCCCTCATGGTTCTTACAAGTTCGTAGGGAGCTTCTGTGGAAGTGAGCTTCGGCAAGGAAACCTTGGCGGAGTCGCCCACCCTCTCAATGTCTGCACCCACTCCACGCAAGAGCGTGAGCGTGGTTTCGATGTCTTTTAAAACGGGAACTCGTTTCAGCTCGATGGGGTGCGGGTTAAGGATAGAGGCAAACAAAATGGGAAGAGAGCTATTTTTACTGCCGCTGGCGCTCACCGTACCAGACAAAACACCGCCACCTTCAATTTCAAATTTATCCATCTTTCCAAACTACCAACAAAAATCTTTTTCTACCAGCCAAGTCCGCAGCTCGTGAAATCGAACTCACCCTGGGGTGAAGCCTCCACTGTCTTTCTAATTTTAAAGCAACGCGCGGGCTTAACTCCAAAAACGTGGCCCCTACTTTCCCAAGGGAACATTGTTCAAGAATGGTTTGACCCGCAACAGGCGCAAGGTCGGCTTCCTTCTTTTTTCCCGCTTTCGCTTTGACAGAAACCTTTGGTTCCAGCGCCATTCGTGGTTCCCACTTTTTTACGTCCTTTGCGATTTTGTCTTTTCGAAAATCAAGATATGGAGGATTCGAAACCACCAGTTCCCACGCCTTTTTTTCTAAACCACCAGAAAAAAAGCTGGCCCGCTGAAACTCCACCACAGCCCCAAGGGTTGTAGAATTTTTCTTCGCAATGGCGAGGGCAGGCGCAGAGATATCCGTGGCCCAAACCAGCAAATCGGGCCGCTCTAACTTTAAAGAAATGGCCAAAATTCCAGAGCCAGTGCCAATATCTAAAACTCTCGCCCCCGGCTTCTCTTTCAAATACTGAAGGGAAAACTCGATGAGTGATTCTGTTTCTGGACGAGGAATTAGAACTCCTTTTTTTACAAAAAACTCGCGCCCATAAAAAGGAGCGCTTTGTGCGATATATTGAAGGGGCTCGCCCTTTTTTCTTCGAGACCAATCCGCACGAAAGACTTTTAGAAATTTTGGATCAATTTTTTCCCGAGACCTAAGCAAAAGCTGAGATCGAGTGCAGCCAAGGCGCGCCTGAAGTAACCAAAGGGCATCTTCTTTTTCTGCCTTTTTTAGTGGCTTCAGAATCTCGGTTACGTTCATTGGAGGAAAATCAAAGGATGCTAGAGCTATTTTTCAAAAGCTCCGCCTGGGTATAGGCAATCAGGGCCTCAATCACCGCTTCTAGTTCGCCCTCCATTACATCAGGCAAATTATGAACGGTGAGACCAATGCGATGGTCTGTTAAACGGCTTTGCGGAAAATTGTAGGTTCGAATTCTTTCCGATCGATCGCCAGTTCCCACCATGGATCTTCTAGCCGAAGTTTCAGCGGCCTGAGCCTTTTCAATTTCCGCAGCCAACAATCGAGCTCGGAGAATCTTCATGGCCTTGTCACGGTTCTTGTGCTGACTTTTTTCATCTTGGCACTTAACTTCCACGCCCGTAGGAATGTGAACGATACGAACCGCAGAGTCGGTGGTATTTACGGACTGTCCACCCGATCCACTGGCACGCATTACATCGATGCGAAGGTCTGCAGGATTAATTTGAACATCAACCTCTTCCGCCTCGGGCAAGACTGCCACGGTTACTGTGGAAGTATGAATTCTGCCTTGGGTTTCCGTGGCAGGAACTCGTTGAACTCGGTGAACGCCACCCTCGTTTTTCAGACGAGAATACACCTTGTCTCCACTAAAAAGGGCGGTAACTTCTTTTACTCCGCCAACCCCAGTGGAACTTAAACTCATCATCTCCACTTTCCAACCGCGCTTATCGGCATAGCGGGAATACATTCGAAACATTTCTCCGGCAAAAAGCCCGGCCTCATCGCCACCGGCCCCGGCACGAATTTCCAAAACAACGTTTTTGTCATCGTTGGGATCTTTAGGAAGCAGCAGAATATTTAGCTTTTTACTAAGCTCATCGATTTCCAACTGAAGCCGAGTCACTTCCTCTTTGGCAAAAGCCCGCATGTCGGCATCGTTGTCTTCCAACAATTCCTTAGAGGATTTCAGATCAGCTTCTGCTTGTCGAAACACACGATAGGTGTCTACCAGTTCACGCAGATCTGCGTGTTCTTTGGAAAATTGACGAATGTCGTTTGCGGAAATGGTGGGATCTTGGAGCTTTCGCTCCAGATCCTCGAATCGCTTTTCCACTTGTTCAAGCTTTTGAAACACGGCATTTCCCCAGCCGGAAGGGCCATGTACATGACTCCTATCCAGGAATCATTCGTTCTACTTCTTGGCTTGAGCCTTAGCGTATTTGTTTTTGAATTTCTCGAGACGACCTTCGGTATCGATAATCTTGTGAGTACCGGTGTAGAAGGGGTGACAAGCAGAGCAAATGTCTAGCTTCAAATCGGCCACGGTGCAGGCCACTTCAATCACATTTCCGCAGTTACAAACAGCGGTGGTGTCGACAAACTTAGGATGAATCCCTTTTTTCATAAAAACCTCGTTTATTACAAAGGCGCCAAAACGCTAACCTTTAGCCTTCTGGGTGTATGCCTTTGGGCGAAAACTCTCTTAAGAGAAGATTGGATGTAACATGGGAGGGGGGAAATTGTCCACAATCTATCCCCAGGAAAAACCCCATGAAACCGGCGAATTTCCTCCGATTGGGCGCCGCAACAGAAGGCCCCTACCTCAAAACAAAAAGGCAACGAGACTTAGGCTCGTTGCCCTTATAAAAGGAAGGCAGGCCCCCCCACCCCAAGGGTGCGCCCGCTAGCTACTCATCGAATCAATGAACTCTCGATTGCTCTTGGTGTGAGATACCTTATCCAACAAGAACTCCATGGCATCCACGGTGTTCATGGGCTGCAATACGCGACGCAAGATCCAGATGCGTTGAAGATCTTTCTCGTTGATGAGTAATTCTTCCTTACGGGTACCACTCTTGTTGATATCCATAGCTGGGAAAATTCGCTTCTCGAGAAGTTTACGATCCAATACGATCTCGGAGTTACCCGTACCTTTAAATTCTTCGAAGATCACTTCGTCCATTCTCGATCCAGTATCGATCAAGGAAGTAGCGATAATCGTGAGAGAGCCACCCTCTTCTACTTTACGAGCGGCACCGAAAAAACGCTTCGGACGGTGGAGAGCATTGGAATCCACACCCCCGGAAAGAATTTTTCCAGAAGGAGGAACCACGGTATTGTAGGCGCGGGCCAAACGGGTGATGGAATCCAAGAGAATCACCACGTCCTTACCGGTCTCTACCAATCGCTTGGCCTTTTCCAAAACCATCTCGGCCACTTGCACGTGACGGGAAGCTTGTTCATCGAACGTGGAGCTCACCACTTCAGCTTTTACCGAGCGGGCCATATCAGTTACTTCCTCGGGGCGTTCGTCGATCAACAATACAATCAAATAGGTCTCAGGATTGTATGTGGTGATGGCGTTAGCCAAATTTTGCATCAATACGGTTTTTCCCGCCTTTGGTGGGGCCACGATCAAACATCGCTGGCCTTTTCCAATGGGAGAAATCATATCGATAATTCGAGTAGAATAGTTTTTGGGATCTTCACCCATTTTGAAACGTTCGGTGGGGTAAAGAGGAGTGAGGTTATCGAACAACACTCGCTCACGGCTTTGTTCCGGCGTTTGAAAATTGATGGTGTCCACTTTTAAAAGAGCGAAGTAACGCTCGTTATCTTTGGGCGGACGAATTTGACCGGTGATCACATCTCCAGTTCTCAAGCCGAATCGGCGAATTTGAGAGGGAGAAACATAAATATCATCTGGACCTGGAAGATAATTGTAATCCGGAGATCTTAGAAAGCCGTAACCATCGGGCAAGCACTCCAACACACCATCGGAAAATACTGCATAGTCACCCGATGCGGTGGCTTGAAGAATGTGAAAAATAATCTCTTGTTTTCTTAGTCCCGCGGCGTTTTCTACGCCCATGGAGGTGGCAAGTTCTGCCAAGTCTTTAGGATTTTTGCCCTTCAATTCTTTCATGGAAAGAATTTGCACGTTCCTTGGTTGAACGGTTCCATCGGCTCCAACTTCTCCAGCAGCCTGGGCCTGAATGGCCGCCTCTTCCGCTGCAATTTCTGCTGCGTCTTCTGCTGCATGCTGGTTCGCCATTCGATGCGAACGCTCTTCTCCGCCACCGCCGTGACGAAACTTTCCACCGCCACCACCTTGTTGGTGCCGACGCTGACCGCCTTTGTGAAATCTACGCTGATTATTGTGAGGACGATCGCCTCGACCCTCGCGGCCTTCGCGAGGCTCTCTTTGTTCTCTAGGTTCTCTGGGCTCTCGAGGCTCTTTCGCTTCTTTGGTTTCGCTTCGGCCTTCGTTTTGGTTATCGTTTTGCGAATCTTTATCGCTCATCTTGATGGACTCCAAACCTCGTTTGATTTTTAAAACTCACTCGTCTTTTCTCTCGTCTCTTTTTTATTGGATTGAAGATGTTTCGGAATGGTTTTGAATTTCGAGCTATAGAGGTGATAGTAATAGCTCTGTTTGGCCTGAGAATATAAGGTAGGATTTCTGATGTCAATAGGTAGTAACTTTCCCCTAAATTATCGAGTGATTGAGGCGGAAAACTCTAATCATTTCACCCCCGTTGTATTCGTTCATGGACTCATGGGTTTTTCCTCGAACTGGGGGAAAATTTGGCCCGCCCTTCAGAAAAATCGAGCCTCCTTGGTGTATGACCAACGCGGACACGGAAAGAGCATCAAGCCTAAAAGCGGATACTCGCCCACCGATTATGCACAAGATCTTAAGAATCTATTAGATCATGTGGGATGGCAAAAGGTTCACTTAGTGGGTCACTCCATGGGGGGCCGGGTTGTGCTTCGTTTTTGCACCCTGTTTCCTGAGCTAGTGAAAACATTGGTAATCGAAGATTCCGGAATGTTCGCAAACCCAAAACGAATTCAATGGATTCAAGATCTACTCTCGGGAATCCCCACCCCCTTTCCGGGGCGCGCGGAAGCCAAACGCTTTTTTGAAGAAAAATATGCGACGGACCCCCTGCTTGGCGGATTTCTTCACGCAAACCTAGAAACCCGCGAAGACGGTTCAGTGGACTGGAAATTTTACGCTCCAGGCATGGTAGAAACCATAGAAACGGGACGGGCATTAGATGCATCCACAGAATTTGCGAAACTAACCCTACCCACGCTGGTAATTCGTGGTGAAAAAAGCGTGGAATTCCCCTTAGAGGAAATGGAAAAAATGCGATCCCTCAATGGCAAAGTTGAATTTGCTCAAATCCCCGGTGCCGGACATTTTGTGCACGCAGAAAAGCCGTCGGAGTTTTCCAACATCCTAAAAGCTTTTCTCGATCGCCACGAAACCTAAAACCAAAAGCCTTTATTTAAACTTTTTACGGGCCTTGGTTGGCGTTTTGTTTTGGGGCCGCCGTGTTGGGTGCGGCCTTTCCAGAATTAGATCCGATCATTTTTTTCAGCGGTGTTTCGAGAAACTTTACGAAATCTCGGTGAATCGTAAAGATAGCCACTCGTTGTGAGTTACAAGCCTTGATGTCTCCAGTTTTTGTGTAGTCAAAGCTCAATAACTCTATCTGTTGATTGAGTCCCTCCATTTGCACTCGAACTCGCGCTTTGTCTGGATCACAAAGATTTGGATTCAGCTCCTCGTAACTAACTTTCGTTGCTCTAAGTGTGGTGAAGCGGTTCACGAATTTCACAGACTCTTCATTCCCTGCGCCCAGAGCCTTATCTGCCTGTTTCAGATCCCAACCTTCGCCATTTCTTTCCATTTGAAACGACTCTCCTCGGGTAAAGTGGACGGACACTCGATTAATAGAATCTGACGACATTCGCATCAGGCGGGTGTTCACAAAATCTTTCGACGGCAAGGAGATTAGCTGGGCTAGCTTGGCTGCTGTTTTAAAGTATTTTGGAGATTCATTGTTTTCGTTGATCTTCATCACCACTAAACGATCTTTTGTTAGATCAGAAAACTCTAACGTCCACTGAGACTCCGTTTCACCAACTTTCATTTTTGCAGAAATCTTAGACTTCGCCCCTCCCGCTTGTTGAAACTCGTCTTCTTTGGTGGGGATTGGGTCGTAGATTTCACAAATCTTTGCC
>JACCDX010146163.1_pt1 | contig 140772 bp, 109 predicted proteins | sample 7449681 | NCBI WGS metagenome assembly JACCDX01 (sample SAMN15323450, study PRJNA562643) | freshwater metagenome | isolation source: river surface water | place: USA:Blue River Watershed | collected 2017-08-18
CTGTTTTATCACGATAATCGTCGAATAATCCAACACGAGCAACACATCCAGATAAATCACCTTGTAATGATGGTACAAATGTTATATATACAAGCTGTGTTTTACCAGGTTGATATAGTATATATTCATGGGATTGTCTGAACGCACGTGACCCTGTAGCGCCTGAAATGGATAGTTCATATGTAGCATTTTCTGCATTATGTATGATGGTTGCATTACTTACTGTTTTTTGTTCCATACGATATGATGAAATATCGAATGAAGCATGAGTTTCAAATAATGTTGTTGGCATTGTAACACGTTGACGTGCAAATAGGTCTGTTCCAGGATAACCACATGAACGTCCAATATTACTGAAACTGGGTGTATATGAATTATTAATATTCATTCTCTATTTTGTGCGGCGGACTTTATAATATGTATGTGGGATTGAATAAATAGAAATGCGCTCCAGTGGTCAAGATATCTTATTACCAGAAAAGTCAAAACGTAAATCTTCACGAAGTCTCTTTTTTGAAGTTCATAGTACTGATAGAGACCGTCGTATATATAAAACTAGTAATGAATTTCGTTGGAGATTTCCGGCCCCTATTAAGGAAGTACAGCAATTACGTATAATTGGTGGTTCTATACCACGTCCATTATATAATATTGATGTCCCATATAATTCGTTTTCAATTAATATTGGAGGTACTGTATCTACAGTAACAATTACACCTGGTTCATATGATGAGACAGCATTAGCATCAGAAATAGCTGGAAAAATAAATATTATTGCATCACCACCGAATGTATTTACAGTAGCAATTAGTTCAGTAACAAATCAATTCATACTTACAAGAACAGTAGGTAGTGCAGCATTTTCATTATTATTTAATACAGGATTGTATAGAGATTTAATAGACAATACAAATGGTGGATTATTAGAGCCAAATTCACCAGCAACTATATTAGGGTTTGAACCTGCAGTAGATGTTTCTGATGGTGGTACAGGTCGTATAACATCACCCTTTGCAGTTCAATTACGAGATAGATTAAGTCGCATATATTTATATTTAAATTATGAATCAACACAGGATTTAACAGCAATTAGTCGTGGATTAGGGCGCAAGGAACCCAGTTTAATTATTTATATGGATCAGGGGGATGCATTTGTGAAGTTTTTGAATAAGGAAACATATGACCTATTTGTATTATCAGCACCTGCACCAATCTCACGTATTAGTACATTGGATGTAAGTTTTCGTGATGAGTTTTATCGTCCTATTAATTTTAATGGACGTGAAGTATCATTACTCTTTGAAGCAACTGCATTTGATTATTAAATGATTTAAATTAAATGTGTATAATAATATAAGAATGTTTGGAAAGTTGGGGAAGTTGAATTTTACAAAAAAGAAGAATAAACCAAATGATATTGTTCATAAGAATATGACAAATTCTGAGAAATTAAACATAATTATTGGCGAGATTGTAGGTATTAAGGGTGAAATTGTAGGCATCAAAAGTGAAATTGCAGTTATTAAGAAAGACATAGTTAATATTAAAACAGACTTAGCTGATTTTAGACAAGAATTTAATAAATATAAGAAACAGGATTCAGACTTTCAAGAAGCACGTATTAATAATTTTATTATATCTCTATTACGTCGTAATAAAAATACATATAATATTAATTTAATGCCAATAGAAAATATATATATGCCATATAGTAATTCTCCATTAAGTGAATTTGATGGTTTAATTTTATATACTCCTAATCAATCAAAAATGCCACATATATCACAGGAATTAATAGAAAGAGTTGACAGTGATTTCCATACAAAACTGAAGGATAATATATCACAAATAAATACAGTATTTACATTACCACAGTTAATTGTTGTTGAATCCAAACGGTCTGTATCAAAACATAAGATTGATACAAAAATAATGCAAATGTATGAGTTTATTCATATGTTAAAAACAATAAAAACAATTGACATGTCAGCAACAAAGGAAGTATTTAGAGATTTCTTGGGCGATTTAATTGAATATTCTGGTTTAACATTAAATGAGTTACAGAATATTGATATTAAAGTTATTTTTGGTTCTGATGATATTACATTAAATATGCATGAATATATATGTGCTATTCATGATGGAATTACTGAAGATAAGTATAATGAATTATGTAGTAGGATGTTTTATGATGATAAATATGCTACAAAATTCATAAGAGATTTATCATTATTAAATACAGTTTCAAAACCAGTTAAAAGTCTTTTGAAGCATTATAGAACATTTGATGAATTGAAGAATATTATAGAGACTCATTTTAAGGAACATAATATGGGTCATGTAGCATCCTATTTTACATCATATAATGATATGAAGCAATATTTTGAATTAATGGCAAAATCCATTGGCATTGTACAATTTAATAAGGCTACATTTCCAGAATTATTTCAGTTTTCTAGTATGAATGCAGTTTAGTAAATAATTAAAGAATTATGATGATTATATAATACAGTATAATATAAAATCATCAAAATGAGAGATATTAATATTGAAATAAATGGTTTATCAATTGGAGGCAAGGAGCTTTTGAGAAAGACGAATGTGATAATTTCTGAAGGGGCAAAGTATGGTTTTATTGGATGTAATGGTGTTGGTAAATCTACTGTGTTGCGTTATATATATGAACATCCTGAGTTAAATACTGTGGATAAATATCTGGTTGCACAGGAGGTTCCTGCTGATGCTGTTAAAACTGTTTTCGAAACTGTCATAGAATCAAATACTATGTTATTAAGCTGTTGGTGTCGTTATAATGAATTATGTTCAATGGAAAATCTTGGAGAGAAAGATGAAAATGAATTACAGACAGTTACACAGCAGCTGGGTGAATTAAATTATGACAGGGAGGCAGCACAGGTTAACAGGTTGCTGGCAGGTTTAGGGATAGGACAGGCAGCAGCTGCGAAGCCGACAGGACAGTTTTCTGGTGGATGGAGAATGCGTATTGCGCTTGCTTCAGCATTGTATAGAGCACCTGAACTATTACTATTAGATGAAGTATCAAATCATTTGGATTTGGAAGGATGTATTTGGTTAATTGATTATTTGCGTAATTATAAGGGAACTATTATATGTATTTCACATGATATTGAATTTCTTGATTCTGCCTGTAATTGGATTATGAATTTGGAGAATTATATGATATCCTATTACAAGGGAGGATACTATCGTTTTAAGGCACAATATGATAAGGATATGAAGACAGCATTGGCAAATACAGGGAAGATAGAGAAGAAGGTGAAGGAGTTGAAGAAGGGTGGTGCAAAAACGAAGGCAGAGATGGAATCATATATTAAAAAGAATCCCCTGCCATATATAGGTCGTGAAAAAGCTGTGCGATTCGATTTTGGAACTGTTGCAGATGGATATGAAAATCTTATAACCTTGGAAAAATGTAGGTTTCGTTATGCTGACAAACCTATTCTTCGCTGTGTGGATTTTACTGTTGCAATGATGACACGTGCTGTATTAGTCGGTGCAAATGGAGCTGGTAAAACAACTTTAATGAAAATTCTGAAGGGTGATTTGGCTGCATCAGGTTCATATAGAATTGATGAAAGGGTTCGTATAGGATATTATAATCAGCATACTGTGGAGGAACTGCCTGTTGACCTGACTGCTGTAAACTGGCTTCAAAAAAAGTATGATATGAAGGAGGATATACTGCGTAGCTGGCTGGGTCGAGCTGGATTAGAGGGAGCTGCACATAAACTGCCTATGGGACAACTGTCTGGTGGTCAGAAGGTAAGAGTTGCAATGGTTGATTTGCAATTGTTAAGGCCACATATTTTATTATTAGATGAACCAGGTAATCATTTGGATATTAATACATTGGAGGCATTGAAGGATGCTATTAATAATTTTAATGGAGGTGTAGTAATGATTTCACATAATATTGATTTAATTACAGAGACGAACTGTGATGTATGGGAAATTAATGGTGGTACATGTACAAGAACAACATTTGAGGATTATGCTGCAAAATGTATTGAATAAAATTTGAAAATACTGCATAAACAGTAAGAGTTATTAGATATAATAGTATGAAAGTATTGGTGTTTGATACAGAGACAACAGGTCTTCCAAAATGGCGTGGACATGATGCGTATAAGGGAGGTTGGCCTGATATTGTATCAATATGTTGGGTTGTATTGGATTATAATAAGGAAGTGAAGCGTAGATATTATGTTATTAAACCAGAACGTTGGACAATACCAGCAGATTCGGCGAAGATTCATGGGATTACACAGGAGTATGCTATGGCAAATGGAGTGAGTTTGAAGACTGTAATGGATGAATTTAAACAAGATGTAGGAGAGGCGAGATGGATTATAGCGCATAATTTGGAGTTTGATACGAATGTAGTCATTGCAGCATGGTATTGGAGACTACGTGATGACCCTAAGCGTTTTTGGGATAAACGCAAAGAGTTCTGTTCAATGCTTCAGGGTTCCAAAGAATTGAATATATTAGATGAACAGGGTCGTCAAAAATGGCCAAAGTTGGATGATTTATATGAGATATCATGTAGTCAGAAGGCTCCCGCAGATGCACATAATGCACAGCGTGATGTAAATGTTCTTATTGAAATTCTGAAAAATCGTAATTGGTTGGATGCTCTTCTATTAATTTCATAATTTATAAATAGGTATAATGGAACCAGATGCACATTGTAATCCACAGTGGAAACGATTGCTACAAAAAGCCAAATTAGAGGAATGTAATGTAGGGATTAATGAGATTTTTAGTATTGTTAATGCAATTGCACCACCACTTGTTACAGGTTTGGCTGCACCCGTGAAACCTGTTGCATTAGTAATGTGTGGTCCTGCAGGAGCAGGTAAGACAACTATAAAATCCCAAATATTCAGTGAATTAGGAATAACACCAGAACAAACCATTCTAGCGGAACCAGATGCTATATTGGCTGCATTAGAACAATGGAAAAATCCACTAACAAAACTGAAATGTCAGAAAACGTCAGGGCAGCTTCTATATAAATTTTTATTGGAGCGTTTGGCAAAAACGAAACATCATATAGTGTATGATACAATTTGTCGTGGTATTGGCAATACAATGGATGCAATAAATCTATTTGCACGTAATGGATATTATGTAATATTATCAGAAGTATATGTGCCATTAGATGAGATTCAAAGACGTGTAAGAAAAAGATATAATAATGCTGCTGAGATAAATAAGAGATTTATAGAACCAGCGGAAGTTCAAAGGATGTATGAGGAGTTTTCAGGGAAAGCATCTGTGTATTTTGGTAAAAGCTTTAAAGGAGAGCCAGTGCGAATTAATGAATTGCGTTTATATAATAATGAAGGGGATGAACCATTATTATTGTATAAAAGAGTGGGAGATAAAGTAGAAATGGGGTCAAATATGAGACCATTTTATTTTAATTATAGAGGTGCAGGAAAAATAAAAGGTCGTAAAACAAGGCGTAAAAGACATCTTAAGCATTGATACACCTAAGCAAACAAGTGTTTGCTTAGTATGTATACCTATTCTTAGAGATGTGTCAAAATACCTGTTTGTCCTATCTCTAAGCATTGAAATGTTTGCGACAGACTGGTTTATATGAATCAGCTGCACCAATGAGAACTTGTTCAGAGGATGCTACAACACGTTTAGAGAAGTGCGCAAGTGTTCCATCACGACAATCAGCACAGTATGCATTGAGTCGTACAAATTCCTCTGCATGTGGTACAAGACGTAGAATATCACCAAAGGGTTTGCGTGTAGCATCACCATCAAGTCCACATACAACAATATGGAGAGGTAGAGTATCTGCCCACATTGTTACTTTTTCATAAAGGTCACCAAAGAATTGTGCTTCATCAATTACAAGTACTTGATAATCCTCAATATTAGCATGTTTAGAAATCTCTGAAAGATGACCAATACCTAGAGCAGGATGTTGGTCAATATCATGACTAGAAATTACATTTGTACCATATCTTGTATCATGTTTATAATTGACAACTAGAACTTTGTATCCAATGGATTCATAACGACGGATACGTTTAAGAAGTTCCGTTGTTTTTTGTGCAAACATGCATCCAGCAATTACAGTTAGATAACCCATTATATTGATGATTACGATTAATATGATAATTTTATAATCGCATGGAGGACGAGTCAAATTTTATGCAACTATTGGATTAAATCCCATAATAAACTAAGGTATTTTTAATAGAAAATGTTGAAGAATATTGAAGATGTTCCGGCTTATTGTATTACATTAGACCGTCGTCCAGATAGATGGCAGCGTTTTATGAGTCAAACAGTTGCAGCAGGATTGCAAGTAAAAAGATGGTCAGCTGTGGATGGTCAAACAATAAATGTGGAAACAGATGAAAGAATATCAGTATTTACAAAGCGTAATATTATCGAGAAAACACGACGTTCACATGAAGAATTAGACAGCATTGGTGGTATTGGTTGTGCATTATCACATATCAGTTTATGGAAAAAACTTATTGATTCAAAGGACGAATATATGTTAATTATGGAGGATGATGCTGCAGTTCCTGCAGATTTTGTGGAGAAGGCAAATAGATTATTAGAATCATCGGCGATTTTACAGAATCCTGCTGCATGGGATGTATGGATGTTAGGTGGTGCATGGAAAGCAGAACAGGTTGATATAGATAACTATAAAGTACATTCACAATATGAGCCTCTAATGCCGCTAGGTAAATTCTATTTAATTCATGCATATGTGATTAATAGGAAGGCTGCTGCAACATTTCTTGAACACTGTTTTCCAATTCAGGCGCATATAGACCATTATATGTCAATGTGTGCGCGTTTCAGTAATTTGAAAGTTGTAGGTAGTCCACTTCTAAAAATACGTCAGAATGGACAAACATCAGATATTCAAATGAAGACTCGTTGTGAGATTTGTGATGTACCTTCTAATATACAAAATTATTATTTATGGAATCGTATTGATATTGGTATAACAGCAGGGATTATTGGTGTAATTCTTATTGGTTCCACACTATTTTATAAGAGTACCTAATCCCTATACTGTCTATATCCCAATACTATTTCTCCATTTGATGTGACCATTTTACTATATATATGCAATATATCATTAATATTCTGCATATATTGAGGGTCTGATATATTAATATTTTTATTTATTGAAAATGGGATGATTACTTGAACATTTGTATATTGTGTTTTATCAATTGTTTCAAATAGATTTGATAGTAATGCTAGAGCATTTTGATGTGATTCATAATATACATGCTCAATGCCGTCATTTGTATTGATTTTAATATATGCATTCATTAATTTATGTTTAACTGAAATTGTAATATAGTTATTATGATGGTCTGATGTGATATTAAAATTAATAAGTTGCATAATGCCTTAAAAAATTGTCGATACTAATATATCAAACCGCTTGTTTAATATATTAAAATGTTATCATTAATTAATATTGAATCAACTGATGAACGGATTCTTCAATTCAGAGTATCAAATGAGTATACAATACCGCAAGAAATACAAACATTAACAGTACATGATTTTGAGGGATATTTAACATTGATTGCAGGTGTTCATAGGGATTTGAAGAATAATATAGGAAAAATTACGGATAAGGAGAGGAATGAGATACAGGAAATGAAGACAGCAGCAGCAATTGCAAAGCAGGTTTTAGCAGTTAGACAGGAAACAGCTAGACAGTATAATGATGCAGTAGCAGAGTGGGATGGTGAACGCAGTAAAATGACAGCACAGTTACAGCGTCTACAGTCACAGATTATGAAATATGAAACACAGTTAAATGATGAAAAATCAAAAATTCAGGAATCAATTGAAAATAAATATACACAAATTATTCATGAATTGAGAGCAACAAATGATAGGTCTCTACAGGATTCAATTAATAAAATTAAAATGATGGAAGAAAATACTAGACATATGGTAGATTTCTATAAGGAACAAATAAATCAACTACAGCAGAAAACGGTGGGTTTGGAGGAAAAACTGTATGAAAAAACTGTTGTATCAAAAACATCTGCAAAGCGTGGTAGGCATGGTGAGGAAGAATTTGCTGTGCAAGCTGCTGCAATTTGTGGATGGAGTTGCGAGAGAACTGCTGATACATCTCATAGCTGTGACTATAGAACTCTATTGTATGGATTAAATGTATTGTTTGAATTGAAAAATTATACAAATATTGTACCTACAAAAGAAGTGCAGAAATTTAGACGTGATATGGATGAACATCGTGAGGTTCATGTAGGAGTATTTATTACAACTGAAACAGAGATTTCAGGAATGCGCTCAACAGATGGTTTGTTTAAAATAGAATGGAGTCCAACAGGACAGTTATTAATATTTATTACACAATTTAATAATGATATAGATGGGAATTTGCTCCTATTAGACCGTATAATAAATACTGCATCAGAACCACTATTGAAGAAATCAGATGGGGATATTTCGAACGATGCAATTATAAGATTGGAGCGCGGACTCAAATATTTGGAGGGTGCACAGGAACGTCTACGTGGAATAATTAATCGTATAACAATTGATAAAAGAACAGCAGAGGATAATTATACACAGAGTCTGATGTCATTAAGATTATTGAAAGAAGAAATGGTATTAATATTTCAACAATTATCTGGGCAAATTTATCAGGATGAAATAGTAGAAAAACAAGAAGAGGAAAAACCCAAAAAGAGAGCAAAAAAAATGAAAACGGTAGCGTCTTCAAATGAGGAAATATAAATAAGATGGATATCCAAGTGATTGATATTAACAATGTACGCAGTAATTTGCCAGTAGATTTGTCTGCATCATATTTAGTTAAATTAAAAACAGGCAATTCATCAAATGATGCAAAACCAATACAACTCTATATTGCAATTGATGTAAGTGGTTCAATGATGCATGAAAATCGTTTAATAAATATTAAAGATACATTGAAGGCACTTCTTCCATATTTGAAAGATACTGATATTATTACACTATATACATTTAACAATCGTGTAACAAACTATGGGGATTTTATATTGAATGAAACAGGGAAGGCAGCATTTACTCAAATAATTAATAATATATATGCAAACAATGACACAAATATTGAACAGATGTTCGAATCATTATGTTCATGTAAACCAAAGGAGAATTATACAAATGCGATTCTATTTATGACAGATGGTGAACCAACAGCAGGGAATATAGATAAGGACTATTTGCTTAATAAAGTTGGAGGAATTAATAAAGAGATTGAATTTATATCTATTGGATATGGTGCTGGTCATGATGCAGAATTGCTAGAGAAGGTTGCATTGAATACAAGAGGTTCGTATTATTCTATATATAATCGTGCCGCTGTTGCAGAAACAGTTGGTACAGTTGTTGGTGGTGTAATGAGTATTATAGCATCCAATATTAAAGTATATAATGATGGGACACTCATTACAACTCCACCAAATATGATTGCAGATTCTGAATATATGTTTCTAACACATATGAAACCAACACATATTGTATGGCGTGATACTGATAATTATGAACAACAAGCAGTATGTGCATATATTCCATGTTCAGAGGAAGATACTAAATATGTCATTCAAGAATATATTCGTGAAATTGTTGTTAGTGGTAATTTAACAAGTGATAAAGCACGTACTTTGGTATCTATTTTGGATAAACTTCCAGATACGCCATTGGCACAACTATTGAAAGAGGAAATTAATGCAATGAATCGTGGCTCTACAGCACATAGTGAGCAACACAGGGCATTCTTTAGACAACAGCGAGGTATTCTTACACCAAGACACGATGATAATAATACTAATATGAGGACAATTTCAAATAATGTACAGCGACATTTGTCACAGGGAATTTATGATACAATTACACAGCATCCTATACGCCAGACAAATGACCCAATGTATTATATGGTGAATCAAGAAACTCTATTATATGATAATGACCCATTAAATATTGAGTCTACTATACCATAAAATATAAATAGGGCACCTATCTCTAAAATTTGATTTATTATATATGTTATTTTTCATAGTACATATATAAAAATGTCCATAAAATGTATGGGTCGTATAACGAAATTAGATACACGACTGCATATGGGTGATGGTCAGCATTGGTTTTATTTGGAATATAGATGCGGTAATGAAATGAAAATAGAACGTGATGAGAATGGGAGAATAAAACAATTATGTGAAAAGTGTTCGCATAAATATGAAGATTGTCGAACACAGTATTCTCGACGTTTCATTCATGGATTTGTAGGGGGGTCATTTGGTGCAAAGAGTCGTATATTTGGAAGTATATGGTATAATGAAGCGGTTAAAAAATATGGGGAACCACCTGCAGAATATATAGAGGAAGCATTGAAAGCACAAAAGAATGTATATGAATCACTGGGGTTAGCATGGAAAAGGCCAACTAAAGTTGAGTTGACAGATAATAGTAATATGGCTCCTCCCAAAAAGCCTAGTCGAACAATAAAGATTTTGAAGACATCGAGTAAAATAGAGGAGACACAGCAGCCGCCTCCTCAGCCTGTGAAGAGAAATTCTAGGAGTGCAAAAAAAGAGGAGGTGAAGGATGATGTTCCCAAGAAGAAAAAGAAGAAGGCAGTAGAGAAAATAGAAACATTAACACAAAATGAAATTAAAATGCCAGAACGTTTTCAAAGTTTAACAGTATCTATTATTGAATCAAGTGATGCTCCAAAGGAAATATGTGATATTCAATATATAGATTTAGAAGAAATGATAGTAAATGAAAAGAAGGTATATGTTACACCAGAAAATGATGGTGAGGAACAGATAATGTTTAGTGTAATAGACGGTAAATATATATATGAGGGTGTATTAACAGCATAATAAATAAATAGATACAAATGATAATCCAACACCACACATTTTTTTGAAAGAAAGGGATTCTTTAAAATAGAATAAACCAACTAACGTAACAAGAACATCGCTTAACATATCCCATATTAAATTCATTGATGTTAGGGATTCAAATTGTAGTGATTTGAGGAATAGCCATGGTTGTAGTGAGTATATAGCAGTAGGTACAATCATCCAAAGAATGTTTTTCAACCATCCTAGATTGATTGCTTTTAGAAGACTTAATGAAACTACATCAACTAATGCCATTAAAAGCCCTAATATGAGTGATATTGCCATTTTATTAATTATTAATAATAATTAATAATATGACAACAATAGCGGCAGTATCAATTGCAGATGCAGAAAGAGCATTACGAGATGCAGAAATACTTGCTAATAATGGTGTTTTAGAGAAGCATCAAAAATATCAATCATTATATAAATCAAATGAGGTCTTTTGGGGATTTGGTTTAGAGCATGAATTTTATATTGAGACGGGGCAATATGATATAATTAAAACAAGTGATATTACAATATACAATAAACCCGAACGTTATTCGGTGAAATATAATACAGTATATAATACTGATTTATACGAAAAGGCAGTATGTGATATTGGTCAAATTCTTCCAGAGATGTCAATACCAATTTTGTATAATGCATATTCTTGGCAGAAAACAGATATATCAGATAATCATATTACAACATATACAAAGGTCCCACAGAAAAATCCTAAATTTAATGGTAAAACAATTCATGAATATATTATTGAAAAGTCTGAATGGTGGCGTAATAACTATGAGAAGACATATACATATGATGGTGATACATTTGAGATAATGACACAAGATTTCTATAAAATATGTTTGAAAAATGTTATTAAGGAATATCAAACCCTTCATACAAATTTCATACATGAATTGCGGCGAATTAATGGATTTGAAAATGCACGAATAATGTCAAAGAATTATCCATTTGCCAAATACAAAACAAATATGGGAAATATTGCGATGTTTAATAATGGAACAACTCATATAAATATTACATTGCCTACTAAACTTAATAAAGATGGTAAAATAGAATCATGGCAACGATTTGTAGATCAACACAGGAGTTTGGCACGAGCTATACAGTGGATAGAACCATTATGGATAGCTACATATGGTGCTTCTGATCCATTAGCAGCATCCAAATATTATGGTGATAATTTTTCTGCATCGAGTCAGCGCTGTGCAGTATCGCGTTATATAGGTATAGGTACATATGATACTGTAAATATGCCAACAGGTAAGATTCTACAACTGGATGTATCATTTGATGATTTATCAAATACGAAATATGGTTGGTATGATGCATTTTATAGACAATGTGAAGGTTATAAGAGGTTGCAAAAGATAGGTATGGACCTTAATTTTAATAAGCATCCAAATCATGGATTGGAATTGAGATTTTTTGAACAGCTGCCTGTTGTAGCAATAAGAGAAATCTCTACATTCTTAATTTATTTGGCGGATTTTACATTAACACGTCCAAAAGGATGGATACCAATACCGCAAGAATCAAATGAATGGAAGCATCTTGCATGTAAGATTCTACAATGGGGGTCAAATACAGTATTAACGGATGAGATTATAGCGGTCTATTCTCGTATATTTGGTATTAAAACATCGACAGTATCTCCAAAAGAATTATATAGTATTATTGGTGATAAGATAGCAAAAAATAAAAAAGGTATATGTGTGCAGCATATGTTACCAGAACAATGGTCTGCTCCATCTATAAAGGAGGTTCCTATAGTAGATAAACCATCTAATTGTAAATGTATGTAGCAATGTAGCTAAAATATATATGATGTTATAACTTTTACAATAGAAAATAGTATACCACCCCATACAGTATCAGCTATAGCAAATGATAATTGATAATCCTTAATAGTTGCAAGATTTGTAAAATCATATACAGCATATGTAGCAGCTCCAATAGTGGCGGCATGGAGTATAGATGTTGATTGTAATAATAAGAATGACATTGCAGGATAAATAATGAGTGTAGGCCATAATATCATAGATACCTTGCTACCTTGTATTGCTGACATCATAGGAACAAACCATGATTTGTTAAATAATAACCATGGAATATCACATATAATGAATAGTATGGATATTATTATTATTTTAATAATAAAGTGCATTTCTATAATATGAGGATATAAGAAAATGACATATAAGTGTGAGTAAAGAAATGTGGTCAGGAGCGGGAACAAGACAGCTTGATATTTTTGAGGATTCTATAGCAGGATGTGCATCTATTTTTATAAATAATGGAACAATTCAGCCCTATTGGTATGCTGCATCAGGTGGTCCTACATTTAATAAGAGGATATTAATAACTCATACAGTTGGGCTTAATAATGATTATGACTCTATTTTCAAACCAAAAGATGGTCTTGATTTCTCATTAATTTTATCATATGTACTCCATCTACAAGGGAATATATATGTACAGAGTGAAATTGAGTTACCTGAACAATTTATATTAGGGCTATATAAGACTGGTGGAAAGAATATTACACTTGTAACATTATTGCATCAATATCCTCGTTCAATAAAGTATTATACAAATATATTTTTCCAACATATACCAGATTATATGTCATCAGATGTATCGGTCCTAATAAATTTTCTTAAAAAGGAGCATTTAGTATCAACATCAGATGATGAAATCCGTGCATATATAAAAGAGTTGAGGATAACAACAGGTGGATTAGTATGGAATAAAATGAATGGTATATTATGGTATGATGTATCTGATTGTAATCCACCTACTATATCAAATACCAATACAAAGGCCCTAATTCAAAAACAAGTTATTAATGGATTGCAGATGTTGACGGCACAGCTTCAGAGTATTATATGAATGCCTACATCTAGGCAAACAGGGTTTTACTCAGTGTATAGACCTATAGATAGAAATGGGCAAAATAGGTATTTTGCCCACCTCTACTGAATGCTTAAAAAATTGGCATGTGTTTAATATAATATATTAGTTCTGATATTAATCATAAAATGAGCAGTAATACTCTACAAAAGAGACCATTTAAGGAATATGAAGAATCAACAACATCTTCACAGTATAGTGAAGAGGGTACTACTGAACGAAAGGACCCATTTCAGCCATTTTCTGCTCAAAATTTAGTAGCTCCACCACAGCCTTATTATGCAACTGAGGGTGATATGAGTACATTACCAAATGCAATAACTGAATGGCGTAAGCTTAATTCTGCAATGGAGGAGCTCCGACATGAGATACGTGAGAAGAAGAAGCATGCTGATGTATTGGAGGAGTATATCTTGCGAATTATGAAAAAGAATGATATTGGTGCATTGGATTTGAAGAATACTGGTGGGCGAATTCTGTATAAGAAGGTGAATCGTACAGTTGGTATTGGTGCGAAGAATCTGGAGAAACTGGCTGCTGAGCATTTCAAAGATGAAACAAAGGCACAAGAATTCATTAAATTTTTGAATGAGAAAAAGGAGAAAGTGGTTGCTGAAAGTCTTGCATATGAGAAATTTTAATAAATTTGATTTACAAACTATATTATATAGTTATTATCATAACAATATAATGTATACTAGATATGGTCTATATGCAATGGGTGCTGTATATCAAACAGTAATGTTGTATAGTCTCTATTCAATGGTAAAAGATGATTATAATAAAAAGAAATATAATGAGGCCTTATTGAAATGTATATATAATACTAATATTTATAAAAAATAAATATTTCAAATAATAAAAATGCTATCCGAATGTTCAAGAGCTGTAGTGGAGTCAATGACTGATATGGGTTCAACTGGCCCAGAACACAAGAAAGAATCCTATATGAATTTTATTGCTGCATTATTAGCTTTTATTGTTGCGGTTGTTTTATTATCTTTCATTGGTAAATTATTATGGAATAATGTTATTGTAGACCTTTTTTCATTTGCTAAACCTGCACGTAGTGTATGGCAAGTATTAGGTTTACTAGTATTTGTTTCATTAATACATCCTTAGAATACTTTGGTATAGCAAAAATTATAATAAATTTATTTAAATAATTCTATTATAATTTATTAAACATAATAATGGACCCATCAACATTATATAGTACAGCACCGGCTTATAGTAGTGTAATACCTAATGTATCTGCACCTGTAGAGGGTTCAAAAATACCATGGAAATACATAATATTCACAGTTGCCATCTCAATTGTTGTCGGCTTAATTGCATATATTGTAATTAAATTCCGTAAGACCACACCACTAAATGAGGGTTTTAGTAATGATTCTACTGGCAATATAGTTAATTCAATTGATTCAATAGTACCTGGGGAGTTTGCAGGAGTATGTAGGGAATACGAGGGAGCTGCTGTGCAGACAGAGGAGGGTCGTGCTGATTTGAGGGAGCTGTCATTAATTCTTGGAAAACTGTCTGCTGTCAAATCAGACTTGCAAAACCCTGCAAATACTGTTAATAAAACTGCAAAACTTCCATACAGTACAATGCATGATAGGGAACCAGTGGGTGAATTAGTTGCACGCTGTTTATCGAAGACAATACCACAACGTGAATTAGATATAACATTTGAAACTCTACGTAATCGTGGACAGAGTCTAATATATCGTTTGGCTAAACAGGCAGGAAAAGACACAGCAGTTGCAGCACAGCAGTTTGCCAGCATATGGAACACAGTTTATGAGACAGCAAAACAGCAGTGTATTGCAGGTGCGCCAGCTTCAAAAGTATTGGGTCCACGTGAAGCAGCCCCATATGATATTGGTATAAACAATCTTTCACACTTATAATATAATGGACCAATTTGAGCCAAAATCACTTTCTATTAATAATACACAGTATTTCTATAAATTTATTGTAGATGGTCGTGAGACATTTGTGAATCCGCATGTTATAATGAATTATAGTAAAGAGCCAAAGAAAGAATGCCTTCGTGTACATATAGCAGATACTTCAATAATTACGCGAGGTGCAACAAGAGAATTCTTATGTTGTAGAGAACAGACACCTGATACATATGATGCACTCTATTATGGTAATGGAGTTCCTGGCAAGCACTTAAACGCCGATGATAATACTTAAACTTTGGTCGCGATATAATATTAATTAAGATGGCGTTTGTTGCTGCAATGAATAATTTGAAAACTGGTGTGAATGGTGCTACAGTATACACGGAAGATGGTGTAGGAGACCATCGTGTATCCCTATTTACAATGCTAAATCGTGGTCTAAGTAAAGAATATATTAAAAAAGAGATTGATGCTATTTTCAATTCAAATACAGATAAAAAAGAGGCTATACAAGATATGTGTGTAATGGCATTTCAGACACGTGATGTACGTGGTGGAAAGGGTGAAAAGCAGCTTTTCTATGATTTTATTGAGACGCTATATAATCATAGTAATGAAATGGCAGTGATTATTGAAACTGTAATTAAACATATTCCAGAGTATGGATGTTGGCGTGATATGTGGCATATTTGTGCAAATATTTCTGGGCTACGTTCAATTATCCTCGCATATACAAAGAAGGTATTTGATGAAGATATGGGACATTATAATGCAGGTGAATATTCTAAAATATCACTACTTGCTAAATGGCTTCCTCGTGAGAAATCTGCTACATACAAAGGACTTGTATATGATATGGCAAGTGCTCTAATCACAGATAGGAAGGCGAAACAGGCACAGCTCACGGAATATCGTAAACGTGTTGCACAGCTAAATAAAGCAATTAAAACAGTGGAGATTAATATGTGTGGTGGTACATGGGCATCAATTGTACCAGAGAATGTACCAGGTCGTTGTATGAAGATTCATACAAAGGCGTTCTTTAATGAACCAGTTAAGACAGCAAACAAATTATGGCTGAAGAAACAGGGACTCCATGCATCTCGACGCTATCCAGATAATGAAGACCGTGAGGAATGTCGTCGTCATTTTGAGGAATTTACAGCTGCAATTGCGGCTGGTACTAAAAAGGCAAAGGGTGCAAATGTAATTATGCCACATGAATTGGTTGCACAGATTCTAGGACATAAGCTGTCAAATGATGAACAGATTATTATACAATCCCAATGGGAATCTATTCGCGAATTAGTGATGGCTGGTGGTGGTCTAGGCAAGGCTGTACCAATGTGCGATTTTAGTGGTAGTATGAATGGCCTTCCTAAGCTTATTTCATTTGCACTAGGGATTCTTATTAGTGAAATTAATCATTCTGCATTCAGGGACCACATACTTACATTTGATGCATCTCCCAAATGGCACAGTTTTATTGGAAAGTCTACACTAAAAGATAAAGTAAAATCTATTGGTTATAACTTGGGCCAAGGACTCAATACTGATTTTTACAAGGCATGTATGATGATTCTAAATAAGATGGTTGCTGCTCGTGTACCAGTTGGAGAGGAACCAGAGGACCTAATTGTACTGACTGATATGGGTTGGGATCAGGCGAGTGGTTCTATTGCGTGGGAAACACAATTGGAAACAATTCGTAGGAAGTTTAAGGAGGAGGGTGAGAAGATATGGAGTACTGGTTGGAAGATGCCACGAATTGTAATATGGAATCTATCTGCGAAGTTTAATGACTTTCATGCGAAGGCGGATGAAGAGGGGGTTGTAATGCTTTCTGGTTGGTCTCCTGCAGTACTAAAGGCACTACAAAAGGGCGGTATAGAGTGTCAGACACCTTATCAAGCAATGCGTGAACTCCTCGATGATGAACGCTACAATAAAATTCGTGAAGAACTTAAAAACCTTTTCCTATAAAATAAATAGGTCTATTAAGACTTATCGAAGGATTCATACAGCAATATAAAAATCAACTGCTTAATGATTATATTTGAATCCTGTTTTTTATTCTCACTTTTATTGATATATAATGTATAAGTTGTATATTGATGTCGCGATACACAGTGTGTAATTCTCTAAGGGTCGAACATAGTTCCTATTAAAAACAGGAGCTATTGTATGCTATAGATATGGCAAGACATTGTTTTTGCCATATCTAGTCGAACATATTGTAAAGATTTCATACAGCAATATAAAACAAATAAAAAATTAGCTTTAATTTTTAATTCATATTGAAATCTGTTATAGTAGATAACTACTATAGGACAATATACCATGCTTGCATGGGAGATTAGGGTTAATACATATGTGTTATCCCTTACTAGTATTCGAACAGCAACATTTTTTTCGAATAGTCGATAATAACGTTCTGCATTCTTATGGATGCAACAGATTACATGTATTAATATAATAATATATATTGTTATATTTCAATACTTCAATTCTTGCTAGTCGCTATGAATTGAATAGATGTAATATGAAGTTATGTCAAAATGATAAATGAATACCGTGTTTTCTTTGTTTTCTCAAAACAAAGTGGCAATTTGAATACTGTAAGTCTTTACTCGGCCGAGATGTGTAATAACATAGACAATTAGTATTTATACAGCAACTACAATTTAATCGAAATTTTTTTATTAAGTATCCATGCAGCAATAAATATAATTAGCAATTTTAATTAACAATAAGGGATACTGTTTCCCAAGAATATAAAATATTATTAGGAAACAGATATTATTAATAAATCTACTTTGCGCCAATCCTCGCGAAATAAGCATCCATTGCAGAATCTACAGCAGATGTTTTATCTTCATCTTTAATTGGTTTTACTGCCTTTGGAGCCTTTGTACCCTTTTTACCAAGTGGCTTAGCTAAAGCAGGATGTTGTAGAATTTCACTAAAGAATGTAGGTGCCTGGTCACACATACGTTGCAGTACAATAGAATCCTTCACAAGAACAGGAGCAGCAGGTATTTTCCAACGAGGAACCTCACTACATATCTGTACCATCAGACATAATGTATCCAATTTGCGTCGTGATGAAAGACCAGATACAGATGAACGATATAGATTAAGAAGTGCTTGAAACTCTTCATGCATTCTTATTAGTCCCTGGCTTGCTAAATCTTTATAGATTTCAGCGAGAAGCTCTGCAATATAATATCCAACATGAACTCGTTTATTACCTTTTAATCCAGGAGGCCCACGTTCTACAGTAGTAAGAGCAACAGATGCAACAGCCGCTGCTGCACCTTTTTTACCTGTATTACCCATTTGTTGTATAAATTCCTTTTTGAATGCGGTCTCCTCTTCAATTAACCATTTTAGCCAATATAGCGCTTTCTCAGTTGCACCATCAGTTATAGCCGCAGCTATTTCATTTCCAGCAATACGTAATACATCCATATCAGCACGAACACGCCATACCTTACGAACAGCTGCAGATTCAGGTGCTTTAACAAGATTATGTATCCATTGTTGATTTCGGTGTGTAGCTGCATCTATTTTAGGGATTTTTGGTTTACCGCGACGAGGACAATCTTTCAGTACAAGCGCAATCTCTGCAACTCGTTTTTGATAGAGTCCTTGACGCCACATTTCTTCATCAGGTAATGAACGTGAAAATGCACCCAGTTCACCTAGTCGTTTTGACAAATATACAAATACACGAGGTGATGCAATACCAATATGTTCCAATGAATAATCATATAGGAATTTCTCCCAAAGAGGAAACCCTCCCGAACATATCAAATCAGCAGTATAGTGCAATAGACGTCCTCCAGCAATTGCACCATTATCTGCCATAACTTGGTATAAACCACGTATTACATCCGATACAATATATCCATTTCGTGTTCGTATAATCTCCTCATTCTTGGCCTTCGTAAGTTGTCCAATGATATCATCTTCATCGGACTCATCACTGTAATCATCTTCCCAGAATTCATGTGCTGGTTTAGTTCTAGAAACCCATGATGTATTTCCTCCGCTATATGGATACATTATTATCTCGTTTATAGTATAGAAGAAATGGCAAAAGCTGCAAAAACTCGCAAGACCGCAAAAGGCAAACGTAAATTATCTCCTGCACTCGCTGCATGGAACAAGAAAGTAATGGCTCTATACAAGACCATGAAGGCTAAGAATCCTAAGACTCGCTTAGGTGATGCTATGAAGGCCGCTAAACGTGCTAAATAAACTACTCTAAGTAAATAACCCACAATATAAACATATAATTATAATTTTATATCAATATGTTTATTAGAAATGAAAACAAGACGTACAAAACGTAGTAGAATTACTAGAAAGAGATACAATAGACGAAAGGGTGGTTCAAGAATAAATGGGCCAAGAACAATACAACAACATCTTACAGAAAGACAGCAAGTAAGTCAACGTATTCAACAATATATTACAAATACAATGTCAGTACCGCCAGGACATGAACGATTGCGTGTTGTAAATGAAATGTTTAATTATATACATGATAATGCAAATATTATTCTAGTAGGATATCCTAGATTTCGTCAAACTGTACGTGATAAAATAAGAGAGGTATATGATGCAATGCAACGCAATAATTCTGTTCGTAGAAATGTAGTTGGTTTAGAAGAGATAACACAAAAATTAGAACTGCTTATTAATGATATTGATTATAATGAAAGTCATCCATAAAATTGACTGCGTATATAGTCATAAATTAATTATAGGATAGAATGACATCTATTGAAATGGCTCAACAGAAGTTGCAGAATGTTAGTAAAGTAACACAGGAAAATATTAATATTGTATTTAAAAATATGAATAGAATGGGAGATATAGAAGAGAAATCAGCAATACTTCAGGAGTCTTCTCAACAGTTCAAATCATCGTCTAATAAACTGAAAATGAAAGCATGTTGCCAAGCATATTATCTATATATTGGTATATCTCTAATAATATTGTGTATTATTGCTACTATTATTATATTATTTATTAAATAATAAAGAACATAAATATAGGTGATACTATATACAGTAAAAATGGATTTATCACAGTTAAAAACGCAGGTAATGACTATGATGATGGTAAATAAATCATCAAATAATAATGATATATATTCTATAATATATACAATGTTAATGGTAAATGTTATAGAATATATTTTTAAAGGTGCGCCATATATGTGGCAACAGTTTTGTCTATTTATGAAGGATACTTTTTTGAAGAAAACGAATGATATTGTTAAATTCATTCCAGACATTAAATCGAATGAACCTGTATACAGTATTACATTATTACGTAATTATGATAAATCAAACAGTTCTGATTCAAATGTAAATATTGATAAAGTAGATAGTGTAATTGAATATATATGTAATATAAGTACAATTACACAAATAAAACTAGATAAAAGATATAGTATAAATACAAAAGAGGATATACAAGTGACACCACAAATTCGTGCAAAAATGAATAATATTGCAATGGATGATAAGGGTGAAATATCAATTATTGAACTTATAATATATTCATATATTCTTAATGTAAATGAAATGCGTGAATGGATTGATGAGGTATATAGAAATTACTGTTATGAGAAGAATAATAAACTGGGTAATAGACGATTCTATTTTGATGAGGTTCCAATGGAGCCACAGAAGCAATTGAATATGAATAAGAAAAAATCTGAGAAAATAGCCGAAGAATATAATTGGTCAACGGCACCAAAGACTCTTACATTCACAATGAATGAGTTCAAGACATCAAAGAGTTTCTGCAATGTTTTCGGTTCGCATGTGGCTGAATTAAAAGAGCGCATTGATTTATTTGTGAATCATCCAGAATGGTATACACAACGTGGTATACCACATAGCCTTGGAATACTATTACATGGTATCCCAGGTGCAGGAAAAACATCTACAATTAAGGCTATTGCAAAGGATACAAATCGTCATATATTTAATCTATCTCTACGTAAATATACAACACAGAAGCAATTAATAAACTTATTTTTTAATGAAAATGTAAATATTGTGCCTGAAAATAATGGAGGTAAACAGACAACATATGCAATACCTGTAAATCAACGTATATATGTAATTGAAGATATTGATTGTTTAACGGATGTGGTATTTGATCGCAAGTTGAAAAAGAATTCTGTGCAGGAGAATGGAGATGGTATAACACTTTCATTTATTTTGAATCTATTGGATGGTATTTTGGAAACACCAGGACGCATTCTTATTATTACAAGTAATTATCCTGAAAAACTAGATAAGGCATTAATAAGACCTGGACGTATTGATATTAAAATTAATTTTGCAAATGCTTCAAAAGAATTAATTAGGGAAATGATTAATAATTTCTATAGCATTCAGATATCAGTGGATGATATTCCAGATATAATAGATAATTGTTTATCACCTGCAGAGGTTCTTGAAAGTTTATGTACTAATTTTAAATCATATAAGGATGCGATTGAACATATGAAACGTAAGAAATTTCTAATGCCAATTGATTTAACGAAATCAATACTGTTTTCATTATCGCCTGAAAATAGTACTAATAATTTACATTATATGTCTGAAGATGATTCAGTTGAAAAGGTAAATAATATTCAAGAAAAGAATGATAGTGAGAGTTCTGATAATGAGTGCACTGATGATGAGGACACAGATGCAGGAAAGAGTATTAGAAATAACATAGAATTACTAGATAATTTCTTTGGAAATCCAAAAAAACATGCTATAATGGGTACTTCTATTGCAGATATATTAAGTGATGGTTATGGTCCATTAGATATGATGAATGATAATTTGCTTGGTTAAAGTTTAGATTTTCTTCCAGATATATATATATTCGTGGCGACCACCTTCATGCTGTATTTTACGTCCAACAGCAGCATTGACAGGATGCCGATTTGATACAGGTAGTTCCATTTTCTTATGTAATGGTGGTAGCATGGGCGCAATAGCATTATACATTTCTTCAGGCATATTGAGTGCCATATGACCACCTTTACGAAGACCGTCCCATGCAGCAGCGACAACAGGACGGAAAAAAACCTGTAGGAATGCTTCTTTTCCTAAATAACCTGGCATACCTTCATACTGTTCAATCATGAAATATGGTGGGCTTGTAAAAATAAGGTCATAATCATACTGTGAAAAATTAACTGTCTCTGATGGTTTGAAAACCATTTTTACCTGTGGCTTCTTACCTGTAATACTGTGTACTTCCTCAACTAATTTCTTATATGTTGGTTCCATATTTGTATTAGCATCAATACCAATATATGGGATACCAGCAGCCATTGCAGCTAAACAACGGCCACCCCAACCTGCACTAAAATCAAGTATACCAATACGTGGTTTTAATGTACAATATACTTTTAATGCTTCACTTGGACGGAATTGATTAATAGAACCATAGTATAGTTGAAACATACTATAGCGTTGTTGTAGGTGTTCATTAGGTATTATGCCAGCACGGATTTTCTCGATTTTAGTATTGAGATATTGTAGTAATGCAGGGTCAGCTAGTGCATTATAGAAAGAGATACCACGTCTTGTTTTAGCACGAAGCCGATGTTTCAAGAAATAATAATCTAATAATTTGAGACCAGCTCTACTGAAATCGGGTGCTTTCTTGCATGTAGTGGCTAAATCGGTTAATTCGCTATAGGACTCAGTAGTATTTGCGTGTGTAATTTTTCTGAGTTTTTTAGCAACTGCATCAGCCGAATTTCTTTTTCTTGTTTTCCTTATCATCCTCTAATAGTATGGAACTTAAAATATAATATTGATTATATAATAATTATAATATGTCTACAGTAATGAAATACTCAGTTGTTCCTTTTAATGTAGAGATAGATGAGGAGAATATTCAGCAATTTGAAAAGAGAAAGGCCCTCTTTTTCAAAGTAATTTCATTTAAGATTAATTCTTTGCCAATTAAAAAGCATATTATTGATATTCTTAGAGAACATGAGGGACCTATGTTTTCTGAATTGTGTTGTAATGCAGTGTTAAACGATATTCGTGTATATGCTCGTTATGCAACTATTGCTGTAAAGGGATATAATGAAAAGAATGATACACTATATGTATTTAAAAATAAGAATGCAACAAGTGATAAAATACTATATATTACAATTCATGAGGAACAAGAGTCTGAATGTGAGGCACAAACATCATCTGAAATTGTATGTAATAATATGTTTTCTATTAATAATGATATATTGCATGTACTGCGGCTATTTTGTTTAGGGTATATATGTATGGGAGTTTTAATTGGATTTAATTATTTATCCAAAATTAATTAATTATAAAAATTTGATTATATGCAAATATTCTAATATATATTATAAATTGTATATTAGAATATATGAGTTAGAGTTAATAGTGGATGCAAAACAACATTCTTCTTGATAATCGTTTTATTGCTTTTGTTAATTCTGAATTAGCAGAAGTTAATAAGGAACTACCTGCAGCATTTAAATTCAAGAAGAATAAGGGCCGACAATATGTAGATTATGGTTATGGCCCTGGTAATAAGGAATGGAAATCATCTCCTATTGTTAAAGAATGGGCCGAAAAGGATGCACAACTATTAGCAAAATAAATGCGAGTACTTGATGCAAAAATTTGATTTTTCATGTGTGTACAAAAGTACCATATAAATTGTGATACATAATTATTAAAATGGTCAAGCCTATTCTTGTTTCTATTGAAGGTAATATTGGTTCTGGTAAATCAACCCGTCTTCAAGAACTTCGTGAAGCATATCCAACATGGCATTTCATTGATGAACCAGTATCTGAATGGTTTAACTATAAGGAAGGTGATAAAACAATTCTAGAACTATTCTATTCTGATAAGAATCGTTATGGTTATACATTCCAAACAATGGCATTTATTACACGTGTAATTAATATTTCTAAAACTATTAAAGCATGGGAAGAGGAATGTAAGGTTAATCCAGATGCAGTACAACATAATATCTTTGTAACTGAGAGATGCATTGAAACAGATTATAATGTATTTGCAAAAATGTTGTTTGATGATGGATTTCTTACTCAACTAGAAATGGACCTCTATATGACATGGTTTAATCATCTACGTGATAAGTGTAGTGTTGATGCAATTGTATATATTAAAACTGTTCCTACTACTTGTTCTAAACGTATTAGTATTCGCTCACGTGATGGTGAAGATGGGATTCCTCTTGCATATCTAGAGAATTTGGAAAAGTATCATACACAATGGCTAGATAATATGAATACTCCTATTCTGCATTTTGATAATAATGGTACTGGAACCGATAATAAACTAACTGATATTTATGATTTTGTAGCATCTATTCAATCTTAATAATATAATATGCATCATAATATTAAAATATTTAACACCCCCATTGAGTATATTCAGAGAATTGGACTTGTTCTTCACTTAACTTTAATTTTTTTAGTATTTCTTCATTAAATAGTGAATCTTTGTTGAATACAACAGTTGGTTCAGGGGCAGGTTTAGGAGCTTCTTGCGCAGGTTTAGGAGCCTCTTGCGCAGGTTTGGGAGCTTCTTGTACAGTAGAATGGTCTTCCATTAAAGCAGCCCAAGAAATAGGGAAATGATAATGTAGTGCACGTTCAATTGCCGCAGCATAGTCACGAATTTCCTTTTGTGCATGAGGGTCAAGACGCAGTTTACATAGACGTGCATAGGCAGCGAGAGATGCAGTTTCAATAAATTCGGTCATCATTGATTGAGGAAGTACAGCACGTGCAATTTCTGGTGCAACACCTGCTGCAAGTAGGTCATTATATCCTTTTAGTGCAGCAGCTTGCGCATCACACATAATACGATGAGCATCTGTTGCATTATCTACAGCACAGTCCTTGGAACCCTGTTTTGCTCGAGGGTCACGTGCACGAATATGATGTGCAGCTGGTTGCCATAGTTCAGGAGCATCATCTACGTAGCGACGACTTACTTCATTACGAGAGAAACCGATAGTATGGCGAAACCATTCACGTGCAACAAAAATGGGCATCTTCAGACGAAAACGGATTTGTGGATGAAAGAATGGAGAAATATGATTATGGCGTGCAAGATATTTCACAAGCTTCTCATCCTGTTTAGAAAACTCATACGATTCCTTCGCAAATGATACACGTGCTGCATTTACAACAGTTAAATCACTACCAAATACCTCCAAACGCTCTACAAAACCTCCATTAATAAATTCCTTGTATGACATTTTATTACATTTTATATGTATATAATACTTAAGTCCGAATTAGACCTGATAATTATAGTACTTATAAAATGCCAAAAGAAGATATGTCAATTGAAGAAATAGACACTGCATTAGATAGTGTACATATAGACCCATTTATTGAGGAGCTATCAAAATATAGAGAAGCAAATAGAGATATCAATGAAGTTGATGCAGCAGGATATACATGGTTAACACGTGCAATAATTTCCAATTATTATAAGCCATATGAAGGTTGTATAGAGAATAGAATGAAAGCAGTATTATTAGCAGGAGCAAATCCAGATAAAGCCGATGATGATACAATACCATTAGTGTATGCATGTGGTTGGCAGTTTGGTTATGGATTAGGACCATCTTCCAATTTAGTTAAAGTGTTATTGGAGGCAGGAGCAAATCCATCACCTGTATTAGATATTAATATGCCATCTACATATATTAATGAAGATGGTGATATTGATTTTAGTGATACGAATATGACCCATATAACAACAATTGATACATGGTTAGCAGATATAGAGTATCATAATGATTTAATAGAGGAGAAACATATTGAATATAATATGAAATGTGTAGATGTTCGAAAAGAATTAACTAAAATTCGTCAATTATTGGAGGAAAGTAGGTATGCATGTTAATGTAGAATTTTATATTCTAGTGATTTTAGTTTATCCATGAAGCCATCATTGGGGTCAATATTTGGTTTAATTTTACTAATAAATTCAATGGCCTCTTTTCTACTAATTTTATTACGTTGCATTAAAAAGGCTGCAATAATGGTTGCGCTTCTACTAATACCTTCTTTGCAATGAACAAGAATATTTTTTCCAGCAGTAATATGTCCTGTAATATCAGTATAAATCGTTTCAAAATATTTATCAATTTGTTCTTCATTTGTATCAGTTATTTCATATTGTTTCCATACCACATTATGATTTACAATATTATCAGATGAATTATATTTTAATTGAACAACACATTCATTCGTAATTATTTTTTCAATATTATTATCTTCAATTGAGTTCACCATTTCTTTCTCAGTTATAATTGAATATATTACATCAATATTATTTTCAATTATAAATTTGCGATTTGTGGCTGTATTAACACAGCCTAGATATACACCAGGAATAATTTGTGCCATTTTATATAATATATAATATAGTATATTTAAATATTCATAATTTCTATTTCTAAAACAGCAAACCAGCACGTCCTCCAAATATACGCAGTATATTTACAGTCTCGGCAAACAGGTAGACAGTAACAGCAGGAGGGACAAATGCAGTTGACAGTTTTCCACGAACAGGCTGTAGGCCTAATTCTAATTGTATGCGTTCTATTTTATCATAATTAGCACAGGAATCTCCAAATGGCAGCATATAATAATATTTATTATGCCAGGCAGTTTTTGAATCGCCATACATTAATGGCATACATGTTCTAAATTGTACAGGCGCATCTGTAGTGTATCTTATTAGTGTACCATGATATTTTAATTGTATTCTGGAAAATAATTCAGAATTTGTATTCGAGAAAGCACTTGTAATATTATATTCATCAAATGAACCTGTTATAGGCCACCATAGTTGTGGAGAGGGACCATATTGATTTGCAGCAGCCAATTCACGAGTTGCTAGGAAATAGGAATTCAGTTGTTCAGCTTGAGATAATTGACCATAGAATCGTATTGATTTAACTGGATTACCTATACGTATTGGTATCTGTATTTCTGGTCGTCCTTGACTTGTAACTGGCTCAATAATTGTATGTTGTACTATAGGTATTTCCAAATCTGCTAAACGATACCTATTTGCCTCTGGTGAATCAACATATACATATTCTGCTAAAATGTATGTATCGCCTAATTTATAACTATCAATAGGACGGCCGTTGCTATTCTCAGCTTTGAATAATTGTCGTGTATATTGTTCAGGATCCTCGCCAATAGGTGGTATATATAGATTAGGATATAGTTGTCCAGATATATCATTGTATGCATAATATGTAGGAGAATCTAATGGATATAATGCACCATCTGTTGTTCTTGAACGTGTATAGTATAGATTAACTAAATTTCTTATTGTTACTTCTAAACGAACCTCATCCACTGCAATTGAATCAATTGGAAGAGAATATGCAGGGTTTTCATTACAGAACCAGAAAGGTAGTGGAATATGTAGTTGTTGTGCAGGAAGACCATCACCAAAATCTGTTGTGGAACGTCCAATGAGTTTATTAATTGTGGGAACTTTTTCTAATGGAGTGTAGGCTTCATCTAATACTTCAAGAAGACGGCTATTGAGTGTATCGATTTTGGCACCACCAATTGTAAGTGTTGCTTCATCGATAAGAGCATGTCCAATAGAATTTGTATATCCAAAACGTGGTGTTACTGCACGGAGTGCTTTTCTACGGTCTTCATCTAAATCAGGTAGTGATGTAACAAGAAATAGACGACGAATAAAATGCCCTTTTCGTGGTAATATAATGGATGATTTGCGCCCAAATTCGGGGGGTGATATAAAATCGAGTCGAATCCATTGTGTTGTTGCACGACCTTGTCGTTCAGACAGTATATTGTTTATATATTTCTTTAATCTTATATATGGTTCTTTTGTTACTCCTAATCTGACATCTTCTGCACCACTATATATTGTTTTAATTAATGATGCAACCATATTCTATCCTTACTTCTTTCATTCGCTTTTAACTACACATATGGACGCTGTACTGTTAAAATACACAGGCTATCTCTATGTATTTAACTATTGGAATACACGTCCAACTATTTTATTTTCAAATCGTAACCAATTAATTGCATCAGTAAATACAAATACTTCCCATCCATTTAACTCACCAAAACCATTTTTATTAATATACGAAGGCAATGGCAAAGTATTTTTTATAGTTAATGCTAATTGTATGGATTGTATTTTACTTGTATTGATATGTCCAGGAGTCAGTGAATAAGAGTATATCCAATTATTAGCAGATGCAACTGTAGATTGTGGTTGTAGTTTTCTAAATTCTTCACCTGATTTCTTAACTAGTTCTATACCATTTAATAGAATTTTTGCATCCATAATAGGGTCTTCAAAATGGTCTACTATATTTGTATTATATGTTGAATAATCTATTTGTAGAACTGGACCAAATGTTGTCCAGTCATTATTGAGAACGACTGCTTTCCTACGTAGTATCCATGTAATATCTTGTATTGGTCCATTCATTTCTAGTGGAAGCATGAATTGTATAGTATCATTATAGCGAGTACCTGTACTAATAGTTGCATATTGTAGTGGTTCACTAAATGTATTAATGTATAATTGTTTGTATAAAACTTCATGAGAATATTTAACATATTTTTCACGTTGTATTGTATCAATATACTGTCCATAAATAATTAAATTGCAGTCCTTAAAAGGTGGTATGCTGTCTCCAATATTTACTGTGATTTCACTGTCGTTTTGTCTAAGAACCTGCTGAGTCCCCTGTGGTGTACTGTCACAACTGTTCCTGTATCCCTGTAACTGTCTAACTAACTGTTCAAAAGGTCTTAATTTAATTATAATACGTACATCATTATCTTTACATGATACTAATGGAAATGCTGATTGTTCTCCATTTCTACTGAAAAAGAATGGAAGTATACATGTTAAAATTCCATTTTCAGTTTGATAAATCTGCGGGTCCTTATTTGAAAGATTATATACTGGTATTGAACCAATTAAATCATTCGCAAATGATACCTGCTCTGCTATATTTTTAATATTATATAAATAAGTTGCAATATATTCACCTGTTAGCTTCTCAATAGTTGTATCACCTACTTCAAAAAATGCCTCTTCTATGATAGAAATGCCTAGTGCATTTGCATACTCCCATACATTATTTGTATTAGATGGCCAGTCATATGTACCATCCTCTATTTTTGCACGAATAGATGCAGGTATCCAGTGGTCTAGATTTATTTGTAGTGATACATGATGAATTATATCAGGTAATAGAGATTGTTGTAAATCGAAAACACATTTTGAACCAAATGTAGTGGGGCCACGTGGTCCTATTTGTTGTATGGATGGGGATGTACGTAGTGGTTTCTTATCACGGGGTACAGTAAATAGTGTGGTTTCTGATGTTAATGGATATAATATATCATCTTGGCCATCACGACTTGTTAAGTCTAATACTGTTGCAATGTCTCCTCTAGCAAATGTATCTTGATTTACAAATTCCATTTTTATTATATGTATGTAAATAAATTTAGACAGGGATAGATATGATAAAAACTGGTGTTTTTATACATCTATACCTTATTATAGTCCCTGTTTAGACTAGAATAGTATCTAATGAGAGTGATTCTATTTCTTGTATATATTTTTCAGTTTCACTACATTTAATAGGATTCTTAATATATTCAATATTACATACTGAATGGATTGATGTTGGTGTTAAACCACATACCCAACCATATAATAGAACTTTCTTATATTGTTTATTAAATGTTAATGGATTGATATTTCTACCATATATATGTAATTGAAATGGTCGATTATTGGATAGAATTTGCATAGTTGCAGAAAGTCGCTGCATTTCACGAACATGTGCATATGGTGTATGAGCATTAATCATATATATGTATGGATGTTTATTATATTTTGTTTGTGATGAGAGCGCTTCAGCAAAGCTCTGTAAAAAGAATGGATTATGTTGTTCGAGTTGTAGAGGATATTTAGTAATAGTAGAGACTTTTGTAAATTGTTTACATAAGTAGTTCATTGTATAATATATAATTACGAATTAAACTTTTAATATGCTATAAATTTGATTATATTATATTAGATTAATGTAATATAATCAAAAATGAATTTTAATGTTCCTATTACACCACGTGAAGATGCAGTAAGATTTCTAAATAATTATTGGTTTCAAATAGCGGCATCAATATTTGAAAAGGTTGTAGAAGTATGTGAACTCTCTGAAGAACAAGCCGACTCACTAAGAATTGTTGCATTGAAGCCAATGATGTTTAGTATTAAAGAAATGGATACTAAGGATGAAGGCTAGCAGCTATTTCTTCTCGGCTCCAACAGTCATTATTATTCCATATATCACTGTCAAAATTATTTTGTTTTGAATAATCATTGAAAGTTCCATTCATATATGTAGGATCATTATCTTGTATACAGCCAACTTGTAGTGTATTTGCAAAATATATATTGAGGAATTCATAGTTATTAATTAACATATGGTCTGAAGGAAGAGGACATCCAAATTGTTTGCAGAATTCCATTAATTTTTGTGCACCTTTTTTAGATATAATATAGGAGTATGTGCAAAAATGAAAGTATGGTGTAGGTGTTTTTTGACCAAATACTGTATTGGGTTTAATTTTTGACCAATAAGAATTGTATGGGTTTTTAATTATATTAATGGCTGCCATATTTTGTGGTAAAACACCCCCAAGAAAGAGTATATCATAATCAGATGGCAGGTGCACCTGCGCTCCATGCCACCAATACTGTATATGTGGATTAATTACAGCATCATCTTCAAATATAAAATAGAATTCCTCAGTTGATCCAGACAATTGTTTCCAGAGTCTATAATGGGAATCTGCACAACCCATTGTGGATTTTTTCCAATTATATGTGTTATTGCGAAATAATTGTACAGTTTGGGAAGTGAGTTTCATTGATTTACCATCGGTTGCACTCCATCTTTCAAAACTAAAAGGCCCTCCTTTATTATTTTCTAGGAAAGTGTTCCATCTATCTATTCGTCTATCAAGATTAACTACATATGTTTTATTAGGGATTCTAAAGATTTCTTTATTAAGTGTGTCAATGGATTTTAATTGTCGATGAACATAATAGGTTTTTTTATTGATGATTGCATCTGTGAACGATTCATGTGTATAATCTTTTTCTAATGGGCGCCAAATGGATTTATAACGTAGTGCAAGAAGTGATAGAATACTTTGGTCATGTCGATGTCCATATGGTTGTCCTTTAGAATTGAGACCAGCCCATTTAGGACCAACAAGTAGTCGTGCTGATTTTGACATAGTATATGCTTCTTGAATGAGCTGTTTAGCTACTGCTGTAAATCCAATAATTGCTGATAGACATTGATGTGCCTGCAATTCATCCTGTGTAACTGATAAGTCTTCACGGAATGCCTGTGAAAACCACTGTTCATTAATCTGTTCAGAATCCTTATAGAAAGAAATTCCATTGGTTTTAACTAACTGTATATATTCTTCAGGAAAATCCACAAGATATACACCAATATCCATAAATAATATAGTATCATTTATGGAAATTTTATTGATAATATCATTAAATATCCATAATTTTGCACCATAATGTTGTGGGTTCCAATAGTCTACAAAAGCTCCTTCAGGAATTTCTACTGGTAATTTAATAAACTCTGTTTGTGGCCATTGCTTGGTCAATTGTTTAATAGAATCATCTGTTATATCTTGATATAAGTATATGATTTGTTTAGCAGCAGGTGCTATTTTTGAGACAGCTGCGCACCAAATATGTATAGATGGTATGAACCGCTGAGATGCATATGATATATATGTAATATCGTTCCTATTAATGGGTGTTTTTTCGGTTGTTTGTTTAGGTGTAATGGAAGCATATTTATAGAATCGTTCAGAAATTGTCTTGAATGTTTTAATCCAGTAATCCACACGTGTTTTATCTAATGGTGGAATAGAGGCCATCTTATTATAAAGTTCTTCATTTTCATCAATATATTTAACAATATCAAGGATTTTCTCAGGATGTTTACTGCAATCAATAAAGGAACCCTCAACAAAATCTTTATTTGCCCATTTGGAATCACCCCAATAGATAGGTATACATCCAGCCATTTTTGCATGCAGTAATTTTTCTGTAACATATCCATCACCTTTTCCATTCTCATATGTAATTGCAAATTTGTATTTGCGCATCCATTCCACTTTCTTTTCTTCTCCTCCACCTCCACCTGCAATAGTTGTAAACAGTTCACTACCTATATTATTATATAATCTACCTCCTGAATGGACAGGCTTATATTGTGATAAACGATGAAATGATTCATTACGAATCTTATTGCATGGATTTGATACTACAAATGCACCAAAATTATCTCTAACAGTCTGCTGTGGTTTAATTGCCAATTCTAATGGAAGCTGAATTGGATTGCGACCAGTTTGGTTAGTATTAAACCAATTAATGGATGTGACCCAATGTGGTAAACGTATTGTATTGGGGCCATCAGGTGAATGTCCTAGATTTAATATGACTCTACTATCATTATGTGGAAGTGTATTTTCACCACTATAATATACTATTGGGGCTGTAATGGTAGCAGGTAACTCGCCAAATGGTCCTGCAACAACAATATCATACTGTTTCACTCTATTGTATAATTCTCCTATAATTTCTATAGAAGATGTATTTGTTTTTAACATATCTATAATGAAGTTTGCAGTTGGATTAAATTTATCCCACATATTAATAAAGCCGACACGCAGCACAGGCACAGCAGGCAGGGCAGCTGCAGCAGGCAGCAAAGGCAGAGGGACAAGCGCAGCAGCTGCACAGCAGGCGCCAATATTATCTGACAGTATTTTTCTCACCAAACTATGTATATTATTTGCAAAGAAACCATCCTTATTTATCCAATCATTATGTAGTCTATTAAAAGCAGCAACAGCATTAGCAATACAATTATCATCATAATAATATCGTTCAAATAATGGATGTATCTCTTTCAAGAAAATAGAATTATGTATGATAGGTATACCCATCCATAAAGCATCAAATAGAGCAGGTCGCCATCCTCTCCATCGCATATGACTTAATATTACAGTTCTAGGAGTTAATACCCAATCTATAATACGTTGTCTACCAGCAAATTCAATTGATGATGCATCAAAACAGCAAGACCAATGTTTATTTATATTGGATTGAAAGAATTCATTATCTTTAAAATGTGCTGAATTATTAATAATAACCTTATTAATAGGGACAACACCCTCCTTCTTCAATTGTTTGATTATAAATAACTGCAATAAAAATGGATTCATTTGCGAGTAATTATTTTCACAGGTTCTTATTGTCCATCCATTATTAATAAGATGTTCTGTATGAAACCATGTTAACTCGTCATTATTAATTCCTGGAATATTTCTTATTAATTCTTTATTATGTATTGTAATAATATTAGATGACCATATAACTGGAATCTTAATTACAGGTACTTTATATAAAATCTCTAAAGCACTCTTATCATCAACAGTAATATCATTCCAACACCATACTTTCGTATAGCCCATAGGATAGAATTTATCCTGTATCTGTGGATATATAGAACGCTCATTCATAGAAAATAGTGGTGGTTTCCTTACAAATAATATATTGTCTTGTATACCTGGTCTATAATTAGTTATAGCATCTGTACAGTCAATGAAAATCGTAACCGAAGAAATATCTGTTACATCAACAGTATTAATGGCAGCACCAATACAGTCTACATACCATTTTTTCTTATTATTGGATAAATTAATAAACCCTATATTATAGGATGGATAATGTTTGCACAAATATTCATATAATGCATATGCACAGGTAGGAGCTCCATTAATAAAAATTGAACTTTCAATCTGTATACCAATTCCTATATCCATAATTATGTATTTTGTGGTATATACAATTTAAGCACTAAGATGATACGTATATTAAATAGAATGCAAACATTTGCTGATTATATTGCTGCATCAAAGCAAGAACGTAATGCTACAATAATACACATACATTCTCATATTATGTATTTAGTACAAAAATATAATTATAAAATAAATCTATTAAATAATAAGGATGTAATAAAATGGTTGTTTAATGACCTCCATTATTTAGAAGATCAGCTAACAGAATATATTAAAACAAAATGTAAACATCTTGATGCAATGAAAGTATTAGAGGATAAATGGGGTCAGGAAACATTACGTGTACTACGTCCTGATTTGAAATTAGATAAACAGTGGACAAATCGTTTTGGAGAATATATATGCCAGGATTTATATACACTACAGGGCTATACAGTTACAAAACCAGAATGTAAGAATCATTACCAACCAGATTGGGAAACACAAGTAGATATTGTGGAAGCGAAGGCTCAGACTCATTTTACAACAGGTACAGCAGGTGAAAAGATTCTTGGAACTCCATTTAAATATGCAGAAGTCCCTCGACTATATGGAAAACCATTGACTATTGTATGTATGGGTGGTGCAGAGGCAATATGTAGGAATTCCTATGGGAATTTAGTGGGTGATAAGATTTCAGAAGAGAAGAAAGCAATGTTGTATTTCTATAAGAATGATATGAAAATACAATATATTGGTGCAACTGATATTCTATTAAATCTTCTAAAGTTATAGAAGAAATAAAGAAAATGAATACTAGTGCACCTGGGTAAATAGGTGTCTAGCTATATATTTTCTTTATTTTAAAATAAAGAAAATGAATACAATTCAGAAACGATTCTTATTATTTTTATTTGGTTGTATTGGAACCCGTCTGGCTTTTACAGCATTAGCTAAATATGTCTCACTAACTATATTACCATACTTGGGCGCAATTGCATTAATTCCAGTAATTGGATGGTTTTATATAATATTTATAGGTTCACGTGATACAGGTGCAGAAGTGTTTGGTGAACGAATATGGTGGAAAACTCTAAGACCAATACATATGATTCTATGGGCAATATTCGCTATATTGGCGCTCAATAAAAATGGAGATGCATGGCTCGTATTATTAGGTGATACAATGCTAGGTTTAATTAGCTTCCTAATACATCATTATAACGCAGGCAATTTTTCTAAATTATGGTAAATACATGCACCTAGGCAAACAGATGTTTGCTTAGAGTGCATTTCTATTTAGAGAGAGCTGTCAAAATATCCGTTTTGACCGCCTCTATAAATACGTAATAAGAACTTCATTTGTGCGTGAATCAGGTTTCTTAGAATTAATGGAGCGTTTACAGTTAATTGTTGTAATAGTAGTATGTCCGCCTAATGTAGAATGTATGAGAGGTACATCAGAATTACTCATTACAAATGGTATGCGTTGTCTAATAAGTTCTTTGCAGCATGTAAACAGTTTTTCATGTTCTTCAGAAGAGAATCCATCAGCAGTATATCCAACAAATGATGTAGCAGTTTCAGGTAGATATGGTGGGTCCATATAAATGAAACAGTTTTTCTTAGACAGTGCCGCAGCTAATGTAGCAGTATAGGGTTGACACAGGAAGGTGACAGGTTTTATGGCAGCAGACACAATACGCAGCTCTTCAGGGTTAAATATTCCAGGATTATTATAATGACCATATGGGACATTGAAACCATTTGGACCCATTCTATATACTCCTCTGAAGCAGGTCTTATTGAGAAAGATGAAATATGCAGTTGCTTGGACAGTAGTATAGTTCTTTAATGAATTGTATTGTTGTCGAATCCAGTAATAATAACTTTCAGCACAGGCAGCGGCCTCTTGAATTGTTTGTGGTTTTCTATTAGGTGTTTCAACAGTATTTTCTGAAGCGGCTTCAAATTCTGTTTTAAGGGCATCCAAATGCTGAATAACATCATCTACATTATCACGAATATTTATATAGCAATGTATGAGTGCTTCATTAATATCTGATACAATTATATTCGCAGGTTTATTGGTTGATGCAAGCATACCAAATAGTACTGAACCACCTCCTAGAAATGGTTCATAATAAGTTTTTCCATTGAGTGGTGGGAATGTTTCAAGAACAGCGGGAAGAATCTGTGTTTTACCGCCGACCCATTTAATGAATGGTGCTGCACGTGGATGGGATTGTATATGATTCTCTAAGAATGTATTATTTATAAATGTTCGATTACAAATAATACATTTAGGCATTTTACTGTTATATTATATGAATAGTATATAGGTAGTTTATATCAAATTTATGGATGCTGTGTAAGAAATTTATACCATGTTTCCTGTACTGTAGGATTATGTATAGAATGCTGCCAAAATATTTGCTGTGTCTGACTCCTGTAAACTGTCTGTCTGTCAGCATGCTGTCTGACTGCTTGTAAAGCTGCTGTGCAGCCATCAATGCTGTCTGCTGTATAATAGTATCCTGCTTTCTCCCATGTTTTAGCATTATGTATAACTGGATATCCTGTATATAAGAATTCCAATGCCATATAATTTAATTCATTATCTTTGTGATAACATATTATAGTAGCTGATGGAAATTCCTTCATAACATCTCTCACATTCATACGGTCCCTACTGTCAATGAAGCCCTTCTTACAGATTGTTAAATGTTCTATTAACTGTTTATAATATGTAGAGATTTCCAGACGTTTTCCATTAATAAGAATAATTCGTGCATTTGTAATGGATTGTTCTGTTACCCATTTCTCAAGAGCAAGTAAGGGAACAATAGCATTTTTTTGAAAACTAATATTGGGTTCCATAATAATGAAAGTAGGGATAGCATCAGTAGGAGGAATCCATGAAGGAATATCTGTATTGTGTTTTGTAATGAAATCTGGCCCCCATACATATGGTGCAATATGAACAGATGATATATCAATATTATCTAGTGATGCCATGTATTCACTGTAGTGTGAATAGTGTGGACTAGTCAATATCATGTCTGTTTCACCAATAACATGATGACTGAAATTCATGGGACCATAGAATAGAGGAGTCTCTACATCTATATTGAAAATATTACCTAGATAGATACGTGCAATACGCGCTCCACAAGTACGCATAAATTTCCTAATATGTGGTGCAGTACTCAGACCTACTTCTAAATATACTGTAAGAGGTATTGGGTTACGAACTAAATCATCAACAGTAATACAATTGAATTGCTGCATAAATTCTGGATATTTATCTGTTTTCTCATTGACAATAAGAATAGGTATGCATCCTATTGCTTCAATGAGTTTATATATAAAATATGCGTTTTGATAAAGGCCGTTTTGAAATATTGAATCCTCAGTTATTTGTGCAGTAACAATCGCAATAACTGGTCGTTTAATAACATTCGGTAGTTCTCGCGCTAATAACATATTATGTGATTGTATAGGTGATTGTTTTATATAGAAGGAATTATAAATATGTCATTACCCTATTCAAATGCGCTTCCATATAATTCAGATAATTTATCAAAGTTACCGAACTATAGATTTATGAATTCAATTGAACGACAGAAAATGGTGGAGAGTTGGAGATTATTTGAGGATATCTTTGCAAAGAATTTACAAGTATATAATCAACGACAAGCAGGAAAGCAAGTAGGATATTATGTCTTCACATCAAATGCATATAGAATATCGTACAAATTGGGTGAACAATTGCATACTACTATATTTCCCGAATATAATTGGAGAATTAATTATTAATAATAAATAAATGAATGTTGAATTTACTACATTAGTTGGAATTGACTATAGTGGTAATAATCTAATATATCAACATATTGTCAAATATCAAGATTTCTATATTAGTCATATAGCATTACAATTACAAAATTATAGTTATATATATTCAAATGATTTATCACCATTTTCAATAGATAGTGATAAATATCGCATTGATTTCAATTCAACAGCACAATATGATAGCAATTCATTAATTTACATTATAGACAAGCGATATCCAAATGCCCCTACTACTAAATTATCAGTATCAACTGGTTTTATAGAAAGTATAAGAGACCATGTATTGGAAAATAGGAGATTGAATATAAATGAACGTCAAGCAGGATTTTTTGAAGGTTTATTACCTGCAATTGATAATAGACTTAATTATGAGAGAAATGTAAATGTTCAACAATACAATAATAATCAAATGTTAAACAGTAGTCCAGAAGTGCGTTCAACACAATATAGAAATAATGAAAATAATTCAACAAGTAATACAATGGATCCAGAAAACATAGAAAATGCAGGGAGTGTGACTGGAAATAATAGTAATAATCCTAGTAAAATAAATCAAAATGGTTCTGGTCTGCGTAAAACTAAAAAGAAGCAAAGAAAGAATAAAAGAAAAACAAGAATTAGAAAATGAGCAGTGTGTGTTAGAAAAGAATACAAATATATATAATAGAAATGGAGGAAAATAAGGATACTACAGAACAGTCTGTAACAGATGTAAGCGGTAGTGGTCCAGTTGTTAAGAAATTTCATAATGGTTGGACACCAGAATTGGAATATTTAACTGCTGAATGGGCCGATAAAGCTGCGTGTTATAGATGGATGCACGATTATTCTGAACGACAATTTACATTTGCTAACTATATAATTACTATCCCTGTTATCATATTATCTACTCTTACTGGTACTGCAAACTTTGGTATGGACTCTTTATTTGGTCAAGACGAACAAATGAAGAAATATGCACAACTTGGTATTGGTGCTGTATCATTAATTGCTGGCATTATAACTACATTGGGTAATTTCCTGCGTTACGCACAAGGCTCCGAAGCTCATCGTGGTGCGTCTATTTCATGGGGTAAATTTAATCGACAAATTTCAATTGAACTTGCTCTTCATCCTGATGAACGTATGGAATCAATGGCATTCTTAAAGATGTGTCGTATTGAACTGGACCGTTTAATTGAGCAGTCTCCTCCTATATCAACAGGTGTAGTTAAGAAATTCCTAATTAAATTTGGTGATGCAAAGGATGTGAAGAAACCAGAAATTGCGGATGGTATTGAACATACACGTGTATTTGTTGATAAGGATGAACGTGTAAAGAAGTTGGCACAAGAAACGGCATTAGCTATTCATCAAAAGAAGGGTATTTTGAAGCAACTTGTAATGGATGATTTGGAAAATAAGATTAAGACGTTGTCAACAAATGAAGCTGCTGCACGTGAAGAGGAAATGTTTAATATGGCTAAGAAGATTGCACAGGATGCTGCTAAAGAAACTGCACTAACTATTCTAGATAATCCAAATTCTGCATTAGTAAAGAGACCTGGTATTGTTGCATCAAGTGCTGAAATTGCTGCAAAAGCAAAAGTAGATAAAGCTAAAGAGCTATCAAGCGTTGCATCATCATCTGTTGTTAAAAACACTCTTGAAAAAATGGGAGTGCCAGTACATACAAGTGTAGCTAAAGATTCACCACCACCAGTTAAACCAAGTGCATCTCTATTACGAGAATTAAAGAATGCAACTGCATCTGCAAATGCTAGAAGGTCCAATGAAATAACTGCTAAAGATGGTATATATAAATTCGAAGGAGCTAATGTATCTGATATTAGTGGAACTATAGTAGATGGTGGTATAATTATACCCAAGTTCTAAAAATTGAAGGAATTATATATAATATTATAATACATTATACAACTAATAAAATGTATTATGATAACGAGGGCACAGTAAATGTTATTATACATGATATATCACAAACATGCGAGATTGAAGAGTTCCAAATTCGTTATGATTATGGGCAAACAGTAGTATATCCTATTGATGAACTATGGATAGTAGATGAACTCATTCGTGAAAGTGGTAGAGATGTAATTGCAAAGGTATCATTCTATTTTAGGCATCCACATTATTCATTCTATAATCTAATCCTATATAATGAGGGTGACCATTTTCGTGTAAAGTTTGCAGGTGATAATCTAACATTTGAGGAAAAACAGCATGACTATAATAAGGTAATGAATGCAATTAATAGATGTCGCAATCTGGATGATCGTCTTGGGCAGTACATACAAAATCCATTTGTATAAAAATTGAAATAATTATAGATAGTATATTTTGTATCCCCAATAAAATGGCAGCAATAACTGGTTGTAGAATCTGTCGCGATGTATTAGTTGGATTTATGTTGACTCATGGTGAAGAGACATGTCCATTAGCCAAGGCGGCATATTGTTCATATTGTGCATCATATGGACATTTTACAAAAACATGTAATAGAGCATTTGAAGCGAAGAAAGTGCAGGCAAATGATGCAGCACGTGTAATGAAATCTATTGCAGAGGCTAAGAAAAAGGAAAAGGAACAAGAGAAGAAGGCATGTTTGGAAATTATTGATACTGAAAACAATATACGTACATATCTAATGTCGAAAAGTATTGAACCTAGTCAAAAGAAGAAAGAGAATATTAAAAAGCTAGAACAATATGCTGAAGAGCGCGATCTACTCCTTGTAATGATTTCGCCCTAAGACAGACAGAGGTCAACCCTAAGCACCAAAAACAGTTAATAGGCGTATAACAGCAGATTCAAAAACATGCCATTTAATAATACTTACCAATGCTGTATTGAAAAATTTAGAAATTAACATTTTTGCATTATAATAGGTACTTCTTAAATCAGTTGCTCCATATAATTCGTGTAGACAATCAATTGTAACTGCGGTATTTTCAACTGTCTGAGTGGGCACTGCAACATCTGCAATCTCTTCAATAAATAGTGATTCATCAAATAGTGGCTCACTAACAGGCTCTTCAGATTTATATGTCTGGGTCACATGTGTATGTAAGTTAAAGAACCAAGTGCGGATTTTTTGGTTGAGTTCTAAATATGGCACTGCAAATGGGTCAGGAAATGGATTAGCTGCTTTGTATTGAATGAAATGAATCTTACATTCATTGCATGGGATTACATATTGCAAATTACTTATTAAATTGCGCCATGCATACTTCTCGTCATTTTGTCCACTACGTGTTGTAGATTTACCTGCATTTTCAGCGAGTGAATGTAATAACATCCATAATGCTGGACCCCACTGCAATTCGGATGGGACTTCTCGCGGCTGAACATTTTTTTTACAACCACAACCCATTATTAGATATCTGAATTAAACAATAAAAAGTTTACCTTTTTTTATACACAATCCACTCTATGCAGCAACAGTCTCAAAGAACTTCTCAGACATTTTACGCTTTCTATCAACTGCCCCATAAATCAAATTATCAATACTAACATATGTATCATCTCCATCGAACTCTGCCTCCAACTGCAAATATGTTATTGTTACTTGACGCTTCTGACCAATACGAATAACACGTCCAATGGCCTGTTCCATTGTAGCTGCTGTCCACCATGGACTCAAGAAGATGACACGATTCAAATATTGTAGATTGAGTCCAACACCGCCACTATTGATTTGGCAAATGAATACTGTGGACTTGGATGATGATGCAGCTGCCTTCTGTGCACGGTCAAGTGCACGTTCACGCTTCTCTGCTGTCATTCCACCATAATATGTTTCAATATTACCTACATATTTATTATTCTTCAAATACTCCTTCAACATCAATATCTCATGTTCAAAGGAACAGAAGATAAGATAATCATTTTTCTTGGATTGCTCATTACTAATAATTTTTTTAATTGCCTTAAACTTTGTTGAAGGTCCATCCCAATCATCGCGGTCATAATAGGAACCTGGTGCATCACGCTTTGCAGAAATATATACTTGTGGATGCACAGAAATCTGGCGAAGACGCAGCAACATTAGCAGCTTCTCAGAACCAGAAAGAGTATCATACATATATTTGTCCGCCAAACGGTCCTTAATATTACCCTGAATGGCATTGTAGAATTCCTCCTCTGCACGGGTCTCAAAAGACAGTTTTACAGTTTCCTCAATAGGCTTTGCAGGCAGGAAGTCCAGTTTATCACGCAGTTCCGCGACAGTGCGACGCAGTACAATCAAAGGCAGTATATTATCATATTCATCATACCACTTCAAACGCTTCTCCAAAACAGCATCACCTCCTCCAATGAAATGTAGAAGAGATGCAGCATCCTGTAGAGAATTTACAACAGGAGTTGCAGTTACTGCCCAGCGATGGTCTGCATGAATCCTACAGATTGCATCATATGTAGAACCCATACAGTTGCGCATCTTATGTGCCTCATCTACAATAAGACGGTCCATTAGCTGCATCTTATTTGTGAAACCAAGTGAAGGATTACGTACAAGTTTCTCCATATTAGAGATATAAATGGAGGGGGCTGCACGACCAACATAAGAATGGCGTGCCCAATAATATTCACCAGCTTTACCATCCACAATATAGATATTAAATGTGTCAGCAACCTCTGCAGTTTTAATCCAAGTCTGAAGAACAGCAAGAGGAGTTAGAATGAGAGTTGCATCTACAATACGATTTGCAATGAGACCGAGCACTTCAAATGTTTTACCGAGGCCCATTTCATCCGCCAAGATTCCACCACTAATCTTATAATTCATAATATCCAATGCATCCTCTTCACGTTCCATCATCCATTCAATCCCCTTCTTCTGATGAGAGAAGTATGGTTTATCACCGAGAGAAATTAGCTTCATTCTCAACGCTATATGAACGTATATATGCATGAAAAATAAATAAGGGTTTATTTTCAATTTTTCCTTGGTGCAAAATTGAAATATACAATAAACAAAAAGAAATAAATATATAATTATATGCATCTTCTAAAAACATACAGTATTTAATATGAATCAACAAATCATCTTCTCTATTATGTATTCTATGCCATCTATTAAACTCTACATGTCTTCAAATAAAAAGATTGATAATATAATTGAAGATAAATTAATGAAAGCTACTATTAAATGGGCTACAACAACTTTTAAACACTCTGTAACTAGTACAAGAGACGATACTCTTTATGAAAATATTGAAATGTGTGCATATCATAAGAATAATGAATGGAAATCTATGCTTGATAATGTATTTACTGTTATGAATATGCCTCCTAAATATTCTGGTCAGATTTATGATGCGCTTTCATATCTTGATTCAACTCTGTATAATATTATGTACCCTTTCCCTTCACATCTTGAATTTCCAAAGCAGACTATTATTGAAAATACTATGAAAGCATCTGCGCCCCTCACAAATGAACAAAAAGAATATCTACTAAAGGCAAATGGATTTCTATTTCCTTCAATTTAATTAATAACAATATTATGCATATACATTAAGAAGCCAACATTCAATGGCCACCTCTACATCTTTTTCACGATTCTTCAATTCAGGAAGCTGCTCTGTCATGAACTCTTTAATAACTGCAATGGATTCTCTCATATCACCTACCAATTCATAATAACCATCTGGCATCAAAACAACAGGAGAGTCTATTTTATCAAGAATGGATTGTATATATGTACGAATTTGTATGTATATCTGTTCGAAATTTACAATGATGGGTTCATCACGTTCTTCATCTTCAGGGAGAACGAGTGGAAAGAAGAAATCATCCATATAAGAATCAAAGCTAGGAGGTTCCATGTTGTGACTTTGAACTGTACTAAAAATTTTATTTATTTTCTTGTTTTATCAATTTTATATTTGGTCCATTTTAGTTTGAAGTTCCTGTTTATAGCGTTCTTTTGCATCATTCAATAATATATCAATATTCTCTTTTTCCTTAACTTTAATTTCTTCAATCTCTTTCTGAATTTTCTCTTTTGGAATAGACTGAAGAAGAGTATTCAATAATTGAGATTCTTTCTGTTCTAAACTAGTTGTACATGATTTAATTTGAATCTCAATATTTGCTTTTTGTCTAGGAGTTAATTCATTATTTTCTAACATATCATTATATTTCTTAATATTCAATTTCCATTCTTCAACATTTTTATTAATTTCTATCCAGTTATTATTAGATGAACTATTTCTAAGTAAATCCTCAAGTTGTTTCTTTTTTGATTGGAGAGTTAATATATCACTGATTGACATTTTAAACTATATGCTGCACTAAAAATTTAATTTATTTTCTTGTTTTATCAATTTTATATGTTTGGCGTTTTATATTGGAAAAGGACCTAATATGGCCGTTGAAATGTAACTTCATTATTTTTATAGACTCGAATGACAAGACCTTCAGCGCCTCGTAGAAGCCAATAAGACTCTTCCATGTTAGGGTCGAATTTACGCCACAATACACATGCAGCACGCAGTTCAGGATTTTCATTCAGGCGTTCAATACCATACATCCATTCCATATTATTAAGAGTACGAATCTGGTCATTGGGGTTAATGAGAGCATTAACATCTACATTTGGGTGTACAAATTCACGTTCAATATCAAGCATTTTATAAGTTAGAAAGTGAGGGGACTATATACATTAGAGGCAAGATAGTTTCAATTTTTTATTCTTATTCATGAAAAAGATTATTCATCTTCCTCGTTTTTGTTTTATTTGTTTTCTATTATATTGTATTTTTTATTTCATTGTAGTTTCTATTCAACCTCCATATCGCTACTTGTAATAGATACAGCATCAATAAGTTCCTCCAAGTTGGACACAAGTTCATATGACCTGATTACTTCATGTAGACAGGCGAGCACAGCAGTATAGTTTTGGCGCCTGAAGAGTTCAATAACTTCATAATACCAAGTATGGTAATCGATATCAGGTAGATATGTATCAATCAGTTCCTTTTCATGATTCCCCATTGCAATACGATACTGCCATAGATGTTCGCTCTTTTCAGCGTCTAGTTTATATGTAGCAAGTGCTTTGAGAACAGTATAGAGATACTTGACATCATGTACAACCTCAGAAGGCAGTTTATTTTCAATGATTGCAGCAGCTGCAACAAGGGTCTTCCATGTGCGTGGAGGAAGATTGCTTGGAACAGCTACTTTAGGAGCCTTTTTAGGGGCAACTGTAAGACGAGGACGCAGATTGTAACGAGACGCCATTGTAGCTAAGAGTGGGGACTATACATTATTATTCGCCCACGGATTCAATTTTTTGATTCTAAAGATGAATTTAATAATAAAAAATTAAATGGGAATTTATACAAGCGATGATATTTATGGAATAAGAATATATATTTTTAATGAAGATGATAGTATGAATATATTATATGAAAAAACATATCAGGAAATTGTGAATAAAGAAGAATTGAAAAAAGCATATTTATTTTATATTAAATTGATTGATAAAAATGTTGTGTTTTTTTCATTATATAAACCATATAATTGCACATTTGATAATTATGATGAAGAATTGTATGATTGGTTTCCAATATCATTAATTAAATTTATAGAAACAACAAATATTGAGAGTCATTGAAAAAATTGAATCATGTCAGAGTATAATTTACAACTATCAAATTGTAGACAGACACAGCATATCGCAAAATGATGTCCTACAAGAGTGCACTGACTGCGAATATTCCCAAGACTCCCTTCAAGCTGAATCCATATGCAGCTGAATACAAGCCACCCCATACTTTCTGGGAGGACTGTCCCTTTTATAAAGAGGAGGTTCCTGGTGAGTATAGCAATGAGTGGCAGAAGAAGCAGTATGCAGCTCTACAGAAACTAAATAAGAGCCCTACATTTCAGCGGAAGTTTGCTACCTTCGCTGAGAATATTCTCTGTGTAACTGATGTTAACACTGAGAAGGGCTGTCGTATTGACCTGCGTGAAACACAGTACTGGCACAAAGAATACAATGACCTACCTGGCAAGAAGAAGAAGTTCATTGGCTTCTGGTTCTACTATCGCCAGGATGACATTACATATACATGTGTATATGAGTGCGATGACCTAGAGGATCCTCGCACTGGCTGGTTCTACCAATGGGAACACAAGGATGACTGCTGTGGCTTCAGTTGCGACTTCTTCCAATGCTACTATAACTACCCTCTTAAGAAATAAACAACTACAACTACACACATAAATAAACATAATAAAAATTTTTGTTTTTGTTATTATTTTTATTATTTTTTGTTATCTTATTTGTTTTCTAGTGTATTTAATTATACTGATGACCAAGAAGTAGGAGGTAGAAGAGTAAACTGAGATAGTTCGCACTTCTTAATGGGAGTGTCCATATAGTTCTCAACAGATAGATTCTCTGGGTATGTAATATTGATAGTGGAGCATGTATAGCCCATTAGTGATAGAGCCTCACGTACAGTGATGTTCTCATCATTGAATGACCAACAAGTGGTTATATGTGTATTAGTGTCATCGTTGAATGAATGAGATGTACCATATACAACCTTGTGTAGAATGACCTTGTCCATCTCAGTGTCAAAGAGGAAGTCACAAACAATGTTGGCCTGTGCAACATCAAACTGTACAATCTGAGTACAGATAGAGCTGATGCAGTCAACGTAGGATTCAGGTAGGAGCTCCATTGTATGTTATATACAGAGAAGCCAGGGGACTATATTACTTTGTGACTACATGCTTTCAATTTTTTGAGGGTGCAAAGAAAAAAGAAGCCCAGTGAAATCCTCTATAGAGTATTATACTGAAGTTGACAACCTCAGTGAAAAAGACCATTGGTCTTCTTCTGGGTTTTGTTGTTTTGGTTATTTTCTATTGTGTTTGTGTTGTTCGTCATCTTCTAGTGTTCTAAGTGTTCTATTGTGATGTTTAATGTGCAGCTCCTGCAATGATGCTGTCAAGGAAGTTTGAGACTGTCTCATAAGTAGCCTCCTGAGTGCTGAAGCCCATGCGGCGAGCAGAAGCCTCCTTGCTTGCCTGCTTCACAGTCCATTCAGGATGCTCCTTCATCACTGCAGCAACCTCATCATTCCACCTCTTCTGATGGAAGCTCCTTGGAGCCTTCTCCTCTACATACTCCTCATCATCCTCATCTTCCTCCTCATCTACATACTCCTCATCCTCCTCACATACAGGACAGTAGCAGGACAGCTCATATCCCTCTTCACGACGACGAGAAGCCTCGCGGCGTGCCTCTTCAATGCTCATGGAGGGATACTCCTTCATCACTGCAGAGACCTCATCAAGCCACTGCTTCTGAGCAGGGCTCAGCTTCCTCTTTGGAGTCTCAACAGGAGTCTCATGCACCTCAACAGGTGCCTGAGCAGATGCTCCAAGCTTCTTATGAGCCTCAAGCATCTTGAGTTGAGCCTCATCCATTGCAATGGCGGCGTTGATGAGGCTACTAGAGGCCTCATCATTGACAAATGCAAGCATCATACGCTTGGCACCAAGTGCCTGAGTCGTATTGCTCACAAGGGTCTCAACAATTGCAAGGGTATTCATTCTAAGCGCTTTTAACCACAAGGGTATTCGCTAGGAGAGGGGACTATACCAATCGGCAGCCCTCCTACTTCAATTTTTTTTCAGGATTGATATTTGGGCGCCGCAATAGGATTTTCCACTACACTCAATTCAAATAAAAAATTGAAGTAGGCCAGAGCCGGCAAGGAGAGCATGTACAGTAATGGAGGGCCTTATTGTATTTGAGGGCCGTGACGTGAACAGGAATAAGAACTTTATTGAGCCTTTAGGGTTCTCTAAAGAGCTTAGTTTGAGTGAAGTATACGACTTAGCTAAGCACCATGGTGCTACAGGCTTTGTTAAGAGCGGTCCAAGCGGTAAGTGGTATCTTAGGAACCAAGAGCGGTCTGAGCTTCTTTCGAAGCTAACAGATAAGTCCATCAAGGACTATGAGCGATGCATCTTCTATTTGATGCCATAAGCGTGTATAGAGCGAAGCGAGTGAGTATGAGCGTGTAAGAAGAGATGACTAAATTCCTCTTTTTTGTGGGCTTCCAAAAATTGAACCCTTTTTGTTCATAACGCTTACTTATCCCCTTCACTTATAAAGCATGGAGTCTATTATTACATCTTACAATATAGACTACGAGCAGCTACGGTTGTTCCTAGCAGACTACAATGGATTCATTGCAGGTAGTGCAGCACTTACAGCTTACTTCAAACAAGAGAACATTCCAGTCAAGTATGAACCAGGTGATATTGATATTTGGATTCCAAGTGATGAACCAGAGTTCGTTCAACTATTTCAAGAGTTCATTCACTTCTATGGTTTCACCAATTCACATGAGTATGATACTATTCGACTATCTCATTGTGAAATGATAGCATCATATGGTGGAATGTTCGACTACAATGATGTCCCTTCACTACTATCTGTAACTAGCTTCTTAAACTGTAGTGAACAGAAAGTACAGTTAATTATTATTAATCCAGAGAACTATCATTCAATGCGTGAGTATATTTGGAACCACTTTGATATAAGTGTGTGTGCTACATGGTGGAATCCATGCACTCGAGTAATAACGACTATTGATGAGAATAATACAAAGAAGATGCGTATGTATATACTGAATAATAAAAACATTGGAGATGAAAAAGAGAGAGTACAGAAGAGATTGGCAAAATACAAGCAGCGTGGTTTCAAGTATATTACTTCACGGCCACAAATATATGACTCTGAAGACCCACGTGTTTTTACAACCAACAAACATTCTATGGAAGTTGCGACAGACATTATTACATTTGAAGATGATATCAATGTACAACAGTTTCTAGAAGCATCACATGAAAATATTATAGTGAAGTGTGGAACTGAACTGTATGCATTTAATAGAAAATTTATAAGCGAATATATGCATAAACATTCAGGATATATAATTAATAATAGAGAATCAGGTTTCATATGTACTACTCCATTTAATCAAACAATCCTACTCCATGATGTAAATTATATAGATTACTGCGACTATTCTATTTATGAATTTGTATATAGTCATGTTGTTCATGATAATGGTAAATCATACAGTATCTGCAAAATGAATTGTTATACAGTGGCTGATTGGGAAAAAGATACTGTGGTTCCATCACGTGTGTGCAATGCACCATATACTTCACTGGCTCCTTTACCTCGTGCGCCTATCAATGTAGAAGTTATGGTGTAATATTAATATACATATAAAAATTGAAAATTATTCCATTTATTTTTAATGCATAATTATAATTCATAACATATTTGGCAAAGCAATGTCTGGTAAAGCAATTGATTTGAATTCAATAGAATTGGAACCAGCTCCCTTCAAACCAATAAATTGGTTTACAACAAATATTGTTAATCTAAAATCACCATTAGAATATTGTATATATGCATTAAAATTTAATCACACGTTCAAGAACATTTATGTTGATAAATATGAAATAAACGATAATTCTCTAACTATTAATGGAAAATCTATTATGTATTATATGTATGGAACAAATTCATTTATATATTGTGAGGAATGTCCATATACAATTTGTATTACACAAGTTCCATCAGATATTCTAACTTCAACACAAAATGAAGGCAATTTCAATGTTGTATTTAATAATACATACTATAATATAGATATAACAATACATAATAAAATACAGTCGGTTCCATGTGTTATTAAAGGAAATACAGATAAAGATGTTCAAGATAGATATGCATCTTGTCCTACATATGATAATCCTGTAGTCTTAGAAAAAATAAATTGTGATATACCTTCTATTGTATTGAAGATGGCATTAGTTAATGTAAGTATAGAATTTTAGTTATATATCTATTCATCTTTAATCCAAGAAAATTGAAAATATATTTTTAGTGATATGTATAGTCCCCTCTCTAATTAACTGCATAAAATGCAACGTATGTGCCCAAACTGTGAGTTAGAATACGAAATGTATAATTATACAATTCCTGCAACTGAAGAAAATGATTATAAAGTAGGTCATGGAACTGATTCTGTATGGTGTCGTAAGAGGAAGATATGTTGCATCTTCTGTGAAAATTATTTACCAATGCGTGATGAACGCATCAATATTATGAAAAACTGTAACTATCATTATCTATGGTCTGGTGCAGTCAATGAACAGGCTTTTACTAAACTATATGTAGAGTATGTTGACCGTTGGTGTGACCGTTGGCATATTCGCAACACTGATGACTGTGAAGCTGTACGTACTGAGCTTCGTGCTGTGCGTAACTGGACACGTGAATACTGGCATTAATCGGTGTGACATAACTAAATAAAATATAATAGAAAATCTAGAAAAATATAAAAAATTTTTAATGATTCTCAAAAATTGAAAATGATGAAATATAAAAGTATATGTATCCTAACTTTTGATTGCATTCAAGCATTTCAACATGCCTCGCACTTTCTCCTACACCGATGCCTCCAAGCACAGCCACAAGATGGCGTCCAAGTACATGTCTGACGAGGAAGATGCTAGAGACTTCACAATTGGCAACGGTTGGGAGAAGAGCTGGGTATCTCTCAACAAGAATGAACTGATGGCAATCCCTTGGATGAAGGATGCCGTTGAGGGCACTGATGCCAAGCTCTTCATTGATGACTGTTTGGGGTTTGACATCAAGGAAGTCACTGAAGCTGGTGCAATTCACCTCAAGAAGCGTGAAGGTGGTCTGTGGGACTATGAGAAGCATCTTCGTATTTTGAAGAACACTAAGAAGCCAAGTCGCTTCCTCCTTACAGAGTACTACCGTGTGAAGGGTGGTGAATGGGAGCTAGACCCCAACTCTCCATGTAGTATCACAACTGCCACTGTCAGTGCAAACTTTGGCACCCTCTCTGACGGCTTCAGAGTCTTCAGTGATGGTGAGAAGAAGTACTACTACAACAAGAATGGCAAGGAGCGTCTTGCTAAACGAATTGTGTACGATGATGACTACTACTGTTCATGCTGCTGCCCTGACTATGACTATGAATATTAATAGAATAAATACATGTCTAAAAAATTGAAAATATAAACAATCTATTTTTTATAGTCCCTATTCTATTACTGCTTTAAAAAGCGTATAAAATGTCTGGCCTGAACCCCCATGCTGTCCCCTTCATTCCCTTTTGGGGTGAGGAGGAAACCACTGCACTGTGGGGTGATATGGTAACTGCAAAGCCTACACCAAAGCCGAAGGCAACTGTGAAGCCTGCAGCAGATGACTGCTCCATCTGCATGAAGCTAATGAAGGTCGAGAAGAACATTGCAGAGCTGGAGTGTTCCCATACATTCCACAAGAAGTGCATCAATGAGTGGCTGGCAATTAAGAGAACGTGTCCTTGCTGCCGCGCAAGCGCAGTTATTGTGGATAAGGAGGAAAAGGCGCGTATCCTTGCACAGCAGAAGGCACAAGAGGAGTGGCTGGCTAAGCAGGAGCGCATGGAGAAGGAGGCAGAGGCCAGGGAGAAGGAGCATATTGCAATGTATGGTGCTACTGAGATGGCGCTCCTGCTGCAGCCAATTGCAGAGCCTAATAAGGCTGCTTTGGCATACCCATTCTCCTATATTGGAGAGGAGTCTGATGCGGCAACTGGTGGCTGGGGGGTATATGAAAATGAATATGATGTAGACAAGTTCACAGATGGCCTAATTGATGAGGAGGAGTTTGATGCAGGTGATTTCCCCAAAAATATTGTGGAGTACTACTGGATTCACAAGGGCAAGAATGATGAGGATGCATGGCATCTCTTCTGCAAGATTGCAGCGCCTTCAGGAGAGGCATATGCCTATTACACAGCCAGCTGTGATTACACTGGCTTTTGTTGCCAGGGTGGAATGAAGCTTATTGTGTCCAAGTCGGCACAGGCGCTCTTCTATGGGGGGCTAGTTGACAGGACACGCAAGCTCTGTTTGAAGGAGAAGCGCGCTGGTGTACAGGAGCCTATTCCAGAGTGGTGTATGCCTGTGCCGCAGCCTCCTTCAGAGGAGACTAGTGGCCGCAATGCGGTCAATCCTACACGCGCATTCATTCGTGTGTGGCACAATGATGTGGAGCTAAAGCTGAGCCTGGACTATGTTAATGGTCTGGAGATGGAGGAGCTGGAGTTTGCAATTGGTGGGCTCACAGCACAGTTCCTAACACCAAAGCCGTCTGGGCCAGTAACAGCTAGGTGGAAGCCAAAGAAGAAGTTCTACACAGTAAGTGTGCTCTCAGCACAGGTCACAGGTGTGGATAATTATTTTAAGAAGCGCTTTGGAAACCCAGACAAACGCTGGCTGCTGCGCATGCGCCCCAATATGACTCTAAACCGCAAGTGGGAGAAGGTAGAGGTCTCCTTCACACTCTATTAAGCCAGGAATCCACCAAAAAAATAAAAAAACTAAAAATAAAAATGACACCAAAACAATATAAAAATTTTTATTGTATATAGTATAAAATGGGGTGTACACATAGTAATATATCCTCTGTAAAAGAGTTGCAGCCTATTGAAAGTGTTATAGTAAATAGGTCAAAGTGTATGGAGGAAAACTGTAAATCTAATTTTGTTTATAGGGATACAAAATATTGTTACCCGCATGCTGTAAAGAATTTACCTGAAATGAAGGAGGCACATAATAAAAAAATTAAGGAAACGCGTATAAAAAATAGAAATCTAGATAAATGAACAACAGTAATAATACATATAATTATGAAAATGATTTATTCTATATAATTAAATCTGATAATGTCGAAAATTTTGAGAAATATATTAAAGAGAACAAAATAGATATTAAACTAAAGATATATCCATTTTTTATTGGTGGAGAAAATATTAAAAAAGTGTCATTATTAACTATTGCTCTTGATTATAATGCAATTAAAATTGTTGATAATTTAATTTATAAATTGAAAGACCCAGTTGATAATATTGCCACATCCCATGATCATGAATTAATTATACATATGATGAAACGTTATGAAGATACAAAGGACCCTATATTTTTAATTAAAATGAATATGTCATATAGTGATTTATTGAAATGTGCTATAGAAGAAAATATGGATAATACAATTCAATATGCATTATATAAAGTTATGAAGGAAGGTGAGCCAGTTCCAAATAATTTACCACAAAAATATACAAATATTATTAAAAATACAATGAATAAAGAAATTAATAAATTAAATAAACTTCCAAATAATGTGACAAGATATATTATTAAACCAATGGCTGCTCATCCAAAGTCTAGAAGAGCCGCTCGCAAAACAAGAAAATCTCGCAAATCACGCAAATAAAATTGAAAAATAAATGGACTCCTAAAATCTGTACAGCGTCTAATTATTAAAATGGATTTCCCAAAACTATTCGGTGAAGCATCTACTGGCAAGGCAAAGCAGTGGAAAATTAAGGTTGAAGACCGTGATGGAGTTGGTGTTATCATTACAAAACACGGATATGTTGATGGTAAACAGCAGGAGAATGAGAAGATTGTAGATACAGGTAAGAATATTGGTAAGAAGAATGAGACAACTCCAGTAGAACAGGCTATTTCAGAGGCTCGTGCAGCATGGCAGAAGAAAAAGGATGCAGGTTATTTGGAGAAGGATGAGACAGGACAGTCAGCAGTTGCAGAAGGCAGCAGGGCGAAGAAGTCGATTGCAGCAGTTCCTGGACCAATGCTCGCACATGATTATAATAAGCGTGGTTCCTCTATTAAATTCCCCTGTTACGTACAGCGCAAGTATGATGGAACGCGTTGTGTAGCAATTCCAGGTAAGGGTCTCTTCTCTCGTAATAAGAAGGCATATCCCCATTTGGAGCATATTCTGGAGGATATTAAGGGACTTCCAGAGAACCTTGTATTGGATGGAGAACTTTATTCTACTGAGCTAACATTTCAGGAGATTGTGGGTCTAGTGAAGCGTGAAACACAGAAGAAGGGAGATGAAGATAAACAGAAGAAAATTAAGTTCCATGTATATGATATTATTACAGAGAAGCCATATGAGGACCGTCTAGCACGTCTGCGTGCTCTATTCTCAGTGAAGGCATTCAAATATTTGGAGCTAGTAGAAACTGCCGAGTGTACAACTGAGAAGGAAATGAAACGCTTGCATGGAGAATATGTGGGCGAGGGGTATGAGGGAATTATGCTGCGTAATAAGAAGGGTGGATACAAGGTAGGACAGCGCTCAGCAGAACTGCAGAAATATAAGACATTTGAGGATGGTGAATTCATTATTACAGACTATAAGGAGGGTGATGGATTGGAGAAGGGCTGTGTGATTTGGGTGTGTTCTACAGAGGATGGACAGGAGTTTGCATGTAGGCCACGTGGTACACGAGAGGAACGTATTGAGCTCTTTGAGAATGGAGATGATTATATTGGAAAGATGCTGACAGTTCGTTATCAGGAGCTAACAGATGATGGTGTTCCACGATTCCCTGTAGGAATTGCAATTCGTGATTATGAAGATTAAAAAATAGCGATTCAAAATTAATAATAAAAAATGAAACATAATATAAATATTTTTAATGTATTTATATTATATTTGCACGTATCTATTTCTAAACAACAGGATAAGAGGGTACAATTTGAATACCGCATTCACCAGTGGGGCCAAATGATGGCCCGCGACCGATACGAATGAATCCATTTTCGCCCCAATCAGGACCCCAAGAGTTCTTTACTTTCCAGTAGTCTTGTGACTCACTTGTATAGTCTGTACCATATCCTACAATTAGTACACCGTGGTCCAAATTAGTTCCGCATGAATCAGATAGAATGCCACCAAAGTAGAATTGCCAGTCGAGACCATCTGCTTCAACAGCAACAGAAACAGGTTGTTGTGCAACAGCAGTCATTAATGCTTGAGTATTATTTGGTGCAACATTTACATATGATGAAATTTTAACGGCTTTTGTACAGTTTGTATTGCAATTACCTTGTACTGCATTGTATGGATATGCAGTTTCGCTACAGATTCCTCCATTATTAATGACATATTGGAATGCTTGGTCCATTAAACCACCATTACATCCTTGATTTCCTTCAGGACCTGAGCAGTCAACAAGTTGTTGTTCAGAAAGTGAAATAAGATTTCCAGTTGAAATTGACCAGGCACCTTCCATTGCACCAGTTGCAGAGAAGGACCAGCAAGAGCCACATTGACCTTGATTTTTAACTGGTGTTACAGCACCCTTTGTTGTCCAGTCGATTTCATTTGGTACATCTTTAACTGTATCAACAATCTTATTTTGGGCATTGTATTGGACTTTATTTGCAAACTTTGAACGGAATTCTTCATTTGTTAAATCAGCAAAGCGATTAATTGCAAGAGTATGTGTGCTTGTTTTAATTGAATTATGCATTGTAATATGTGCCCAATTTTCGGCAAAAACTGAGAAACGATATCTGTATTCTAAACTTGTAGTGTATTCTTTGCCATATTTGATTGTCCAATCTTTGAATAATTGTTCCAGTGCGGTATTTGAATGAAGAGCTGCATTTGCAAGTGAAAATAGAAAAAATAGAAGTTTCATTTTATATGATTATTATGAATATTTTTTAAATCGATACTAAGTTGTTGCATTCATATAAATGAGTTTTTCGCAGTGTGGGCATGTCATTATAGTTGTAGTTGATTTTTTAATAGGATTGTAGATTGATTCATCAAATGGTACGAGGTCAATTTTGAATGCATAATTCTCAGAAATAATGGGAGACTCAGATGCCACTGGTTCAGATTCAGGATATTTGGGAGATAGTATAGTTGGTGATAGTGGTTCAAGGAAGGGTGGACGGCATTCCTGTTTAGGACTAATAATATCTTGAATTGATTTGTAATAATATGCGGTCTTTTCAATTAGTGTGTTCTTAATAGATTCAATATATTTATCTATACTATTTAGAGAAGTAGATTGGGGTATATTATATTTATTATATAGTTCGAGTTTTTCTCTATATAATACATATATATTAGTATTATATCGTATATACATATATTCTGGCTTCCATGAACTATGATTGGTGATTTCTTCTTGTTTTTTATTAATTATAGTTTTTACTGATTCAATAAAATCATTCAGAATATTAGGCGCAACACATGCTTCTGTAGTAATATTATAGTGTTTGCATAGTGCTATTAGTTCTGTATGGAATGTACTGTGTTTATTATAATTATATGCACTGTCGTTACTATTATAAATATAATCCATAATCTCATTATATAGACCAATTGTATCAATTGTATCATCCTCTAGAATACCGTCATCATTGAAGAGGTCGCATTGTTGGACTCGTAGTTTAGCGGCAAGATTGGGGATATTGATTGACATTTTATAGTATTGTATGTTGCTACATTTATGTACTAAAAATATCAATTTTATTCGTATGTATATGACAATCAGATTATTTATGGTATTCACATGTAGTATTATATTTAGTGCTACAGAAACACTCGCGAATATCTTCTTCCTGGTAGCGACAGTTCCAACAAACATCATCATATCCTGTACAGCCACATGGAGAAGTCCATTCATTTGTCATAATAGTAGTTCTGATAATAACATTTTTCTGTTGAGTCTCTACAATCTTTTTAGCATCCATAATAATTTTGAGACGAACATTATAGGAAGTGTCATAAGATACATCGATATAATGGACATTTTCTGTAGGAACATTGGTGTATGTCATATCACGCTGAGAAAATGTTGTGTGAATAATATAGAGGCCTGGCATTTTATAACGCAAGAATATGTGATAGAGGGGGCTATATTAATTAGCAGCCAATATATTTCAATTTTTTGGGGAAAATTTGAAATATATTTATATGGTATATGTACAAATATCTCTTATTATCTCAATATAAAATGAACAATTTTCAAGAAAGAATGCAGTTTGACCTATCTATTCTTCCAAAAATGACAGTAGCCGAACTAAAACTGGTTGCACAGCGTTGTGGTATTAGTGGCTATTATCGACTAAAAAAGGGTGAACTAATGAATAAAATTATAAAGGATATTGAACATACTAGAGAAATACATATTAAGGAAGAGGAGCGCAAGAGAGTAGAAGCTGCAAAAGAGGAAGCACATCGTGCAACAAGGGACTGTGAAAATATTATAATGAGACAGCAGTCTAATGTGGAGGAACTAATTGATACACTTGATTATCCATATGAATTTCTAAGAAGTGGTGAATATAGTAATGAACCAGATGATATTCCTGGACAGCCTACAGAGGATGTAGGAAATTTTCCAGATAATGTAGAAAATTATTATTGGATTTCACCTGGAGAAAATGATGAGCGACCTTGGATGGCGCTTTGCAAACTAAAAAATGGTGTTTATGTCTTTTATAAGGGTGAATGTGATTATACTGGTTTCGATTGTCAAGGTTCAATGGAACTATATGCTTCAAAGGACCCTGCTATTCTAATTAAATTTGCTATGTGTTCAACTGATTATGATGAATATATGAAGGATACTAGCATCTAATAATAATTCATACCAGCAATACAATATAGTCTGTTACAATGTTTCATTTCTGGAAGAACATCACGTTCTTTACACCATTCACACTTTTTATTTGGAGTTTCTTTGGTTTTAGAAATATCTGTATTTGTCGTTGCATTGTTAGTATTCTCTGATACATCTGTTGTAATATTGTTTGTATTAGTAGACATTTTAATATAATACACTATTATTTGCATTGGAAGGCATTTCAATTTTATTCCATCTATATTGTGGTATTGAATCAATGGGTTTATCTATTATAACAAAACCATGTTCTTGTCGCAAATCGCCAATACGTTGAATTGATTGTGAGTTTGCAGCAGATTGCTCAATTGAATCTAGAGTAGCACCACCAGTACCTACAACTAATTGTACAACTTTCTTGGAATCACTTCCATCCCATGAATTGCTGTATTGATTGGGGCTAAGTTCTACAAGAGTTTCCTGATAATTATGGGTATCTGCACATAAAATTATTCGTGGTGGCATATCATATAATATTTGTAGGAGTCCATCACGATTGTGTAGTACTTGATATGACTTATTTTTGAATGATATGAGTGGTTCATGCATTATAAGTATATATTTGTCTGTTACTTGATTTTGTAACCATTTTTCCTGTTCTATACGTTGTTCACCTGTTTTACGTGAATAATATAGATTAGTATTGATTACAATAACTTTCCAGTCATCATTAAAGTTGATGCAATAATAATCAGCAGGCAGTTTCCATACACCTCTATCATGCAGTTCCTTTTCTTTTGCATATATTTCTGGTGTATTAATATTATGATTTCCTATTGCTGTGTAAATATCTATATTAAGAGGAAGGGATGAGACCATATTATTCAGGCGTGAAACAGGAAATGTCTTATGTTTAATACCAGAAGCGTCTTTCCATTTATCAGGATATATATTATCACCTCCAAGGAATAGGAGAGGTGCTTCTTTTGCTGCTTCGCGAAGACCCTGCATTACTGCTGCCTGTGCAGAACCTGCTCGTGCACCTGTCTTATTCCAACATCCAACAAAAATAAATGGAAATAGGTCGTTTTTTATTGGGTTAATGCAATGGTCCATTCTATTGTACTATATTATTTCTTTTAGAGGATATTGCGTTTAAACAATCGGTCCAGTCGACTTCATAACAGTCATCAATATCTTTTTGAAAATGTGTATGTAGGAAGTCGAGTGTAATAGAGTGTTGAAATCTGATGAGTTCTACCATTGGGAGGTATTCGCGAACTTGAAGGATTTCTTCTTGTGTGAATTGTTTAAAACGGAGTACAATATTCCATGGATATTTTTGTGGTGATTCTAGTAGTTCTTCTTTTGTTTTATTGGTGATATATGTTTCCATAATGACCGATATTACTCATTATATAGTGTCTCTTCTTGTTTAGCTCCACGATTATATCCGCGCTCCAGAATATGTTGTTCATGTTGTGATAGGTAATTAAGGTCACGTTCCTCTTCAAGTGTAAGACGACCACGCTTAATAATTTTATGGATTTGCATTCGTGTGATTCGTAGGTCCAACTCTTCAAATGGAGTTAGAAGAAGTTCAGGATAATTGAGTTCCTCCTCTTCACCTATCATATTGAACCAATTACTAGCCATCTTAGTATCTGATATATAATAATGCCATCAATTTATAATCAATTTTATGAATAGGTCCAAAAAATTGATGTGTATTGTGTGTAATATATTGGTACAACAAAATAATAGAGAATCCACGAAAATGTCTTTCAAAGTAACACATAAGTATGTACATTCAGTTCTCAATGATGAGAATGTAATTGGATTTATGGCAGATGTATTTCCTAATAAGCTAGTACGTGATCAGGTATTTAATAATATTATGGATTGTGTAGAACCAGCAGGACGTCATATCTTTGTACATTATGGTTATGGTGCAAATGGTAAGACAACATTCTGTAATCTACTCCAAACAATCTTTAGAGATAATAAGAACATTAAAATTATTCATGAGATTAATAAGCGTGAACTAATTATTGCAAAGCGACTTTATCCAATTATATTTATTACATGCAATTCTAGCGATGATATAACAGATGAATTTGAAGGAGATGAATGGGCATATACTACTCTAATTCCACATAGTGAGATATTTACTAAGGATGAACAGAAACCCAATCTATCAGAGAGTTTTGTAGAATGGATTGCTCCTTATATTGAAGCAGCAAAGAAGAATGAGGAAAAGGATAAGATTGATATGGAAAAGCTAATTGAGACTGCAAAGAATATTGGAATTTGTATGTGCGATTCTGATGAGGATGACTCTGATAATGAATCTGATGTGAGTTGTGATGAATCTGAATGTACTTGTGATGAATGAGATACAAAGATAATATATATAAATGCTTATTACGAGTTATAATAATTTAAAACATAATATAATATAAGAATAATAAATGGAATTAGTATTTTTTTCAAATAGTATTACAGAGGTAATAACACCTATACTTGATAATCGATGTACTTTAGAAGATGCATTTAAAATGAAAATTTCTGAAAGAAATACGGTATATGAACCAGTAAAATATGATGAGATAGATTTAAAAATAATATCTCAAGATTATAATGAAACTCTACAATCAATAAAAGAAATTAATGAAGGAATTAATAAACATCAAACACATCTTGATAATATGAATACCCAAATATCACAATATTTAACTCAACAAAAACAGATGCTGGATTATTTTAAATCTATTACAAATGTTTTACTTCATAATATAGATATAAGCGCATTAAATATACCTATTATAACATATGATACATATAATAATTTATTAAAGCATTGTAAAAATATTGAAGAATCAATTACATTTTCTACAATAGAGTGGAAAAGTATACACGAGGAAACTATAAGGAAATTGCAGAGCCAGCTTTCTATTGAAAATCAAAAAATGGATTCAATTCGTAAATTTATGAAAGAAATGTTATCAGAAGTTGGTGAACATAATATAGAACGTGTTGTATCAAAATGTCCTGTTTGTTATGAATCAGAACCAGACCACTGTTTTACGTCATGTGGTCATTTATATTGTAAATCATGCTCTAGTAAATTAAATAATAAATGTTCATTATGTAATAAAAAGTCTCTTTCTATTATTAAAATATTTTTATAAAGACTTGAAGCAAATAAGTAATATATAAAATGCAATAAAATAAGTAATAAGATGCAATCAGCTCCGATTCAAAAAGGGTCTACAGTTTTACAGAAAACAGGAGAAGCAGCACAGGGTGCTGTATCAAAAGTAGGGTCTATGATGAGTTCTGCAGCAAAAGGTGTTACAGATGTATTGAAGGTTCAAGAAGGACGCACAGGCCAATTGAAGTTTGTATTATTAATTCTTGTTGCTCTTGCTATTCTAGGTCTAATAATATGGGGTCTAGTTGAATTAATTAATTATGCAACGGATAGAAACAGTAAGAGAAGTACTAAGAAAAATAATGCAACAATTCTAAATGACCGAATTCAGCAAATTACGCCAGCATATGACCAACGAAAGGATAAAATGCGAACATATGATACAGTCCTTAGTGCAACTCCATCTGACCAACGAGTATTAGCAAACTATCATATTTTAACAACAAATGTAGGTGGTTATTTAGGGCCTGCAGTAGATGGAGTTTTTTCAGAGAGAGATGCAATAGTACGTGCATTTGATTTGGGTGTACGTCATTTTGTCTTACCCATTGATTATTTGAATGAGAATCCAGATATACCACGTTTAGTTGTACGCGATTCAGCAGGATGGAGAAAGTCAAATAATACAGGTTCAATTGCAGAAGCAATAAAGGGTATAAATGATGTAAGACTTCGTAATCAGGACCCTATATTGATAACACTCTATTTCCATAGATTACCAGGAGTGTCAACAACATCAAAGGAGGCGCTTGATTTCATGGCACGTGTTGGTCGTGCATTAGTACCACTTGCACCGCACCATATGGGTCTAACAAGTGAAGGTGATTATAGACGTCAAGGTATGAAGGATGCACTTTTTATGAAGGACCTTGATTGGTATGCAGGTAAGGTATTAGTATTTACAAATGTAGATACAGCTGGATTTAGACAAACTAAATACAAAACACAGGAGGATTTGGATTTATGGTCACATCTCCGGTTATATTCACATGAATCTCCATCAGTATTTAATGTATCACAGCCTGAAAAGACAGAGGCTGTATATGGTGTATTAGATAGTTTACAATATTATGTGGGAATTCCAAAAGACCAGGAAACAGCAACAGTTGACCAAACACGTCTACAGTTTTCTATGGCAATGGGATATGACTCTACTAAGTTACCAGAATTGTATCAAGTATCTCGTGCTACAGAATTAGGTGTACAGAGTGTTGGATATGATATATTTACTGATATTGCTGAAAATGCAGGACAAATAACGAAAGCACTCGGTTTTGATAAAGGAGGTTTTGTATTGAAGAAGGAGCCATTAAGATATAAGCGTACAAGACCTATTGTAGCGGATGTACCATCACCTCAATTGAATGCAAATGGTGGTATAATACCAACACCAACAATATCATAAAAGAATAGATTATTAAGTAATGGAGGGTTCAAGGCCAGTTAAGATATCATCCGAATTTGTGAATGAATTGGCTCTGTTGGAATCAGCGGCTGATTTAGCACAGGATATATTGGATAAGGATGCTGCTTCAGACCAGAGTATATTATTTGCAATAAAGATTGTTGAAGGATTCTTACGTCGTCGTGGTCGTATATGTTATGGTGGTCAAGCGATAAATGCGCATTTACCGAATGCTATGAAATTCTATGATGCTAAGAAGAATATACCAGATTATGATTTTTTAACGCCTGATGCTGATGCAGATATAAAAGAAATTGTAGCGGATTTTCGTCAAGAGGGATACAAGAATATTTCAGTACGTATGGGAATGCATGAAGGTACAACAAAAGTGTATGTTGATTATATACCTGTTGCGGATGTGACTGCAGTGAATCCAGATTTATATGCGATTTTACATAAACGTTCAGAAAAGATAGGTGGAATTAATTATATTGATGTGAATACATTGAGAATGATGATGTATTTGGAGTTGAGTAGACCGCGTGGAGAGGTGAAGCGTTGGTCGAAAGTTTATGAGCGTTTATCATTATTGAATGCTGCAAAACCAATACATAATGGTCGATGTGCCGATGAGATGGGTCTTGGAACACAGCGCGGCAAATATAGTATTGGTAGTGATGTTTTTGAAACTATTGTGGATTTCATTATACATAATAGACGTGTATTAATTGGCGCATCTGTTATTGATTATTATAAAAAACAATTATCTCGTACAAGAAGGTCTATTAAACATTGGTTATTTAGTAATAAGAAACCATTAATATTTTATTCACCGAATATGAAGGCTGATTTGGATGAGATAGCAAATAGAATTGGCAAAAAGGTACATATAGAATATATTGATTCAGTGGGTGAATTTATTCCGAAAGTGGGATTATTATATATTGGTGGAACAGCGAAGGAGGGTCCAAGAAGATTAGTTGCAGCGGCTGTGCAGGAGTCGGCATGTCATTCATATAATACTGTGGGTCTTTATTATAAGAATGAGGAGCAAATTATGCGTATAGGTTCATTGGATACATTGGCGACATTATATTTATCATTGGGTCTATTGCCAGTAATAGAGAAGAAGTTATATGCACCATTATTATGTATGGCACAAACTATTGTGGAGCTTGGTATAAGAAATCGCAAGAGGCATGGTAGTAAGAGAATTCCATTTATATCGCTGCGTTGCGAGGGTCATCAACCACGTATGCAGAGTTTATTGCGTGAAAAGGTGGAGAGAATAAGGGCTGCAGCGGCTTCAAATATGAAAAAGACTAGAAAGTCATCCAAATCAAAGAGGTCATCAACACGTAGACACTAATCGGCTTCAATGGGTGGTCTAGCATCAGGAGCATAATCATTAATAAATTCCTGTGTATTACCACTTTCACCTTTTTTCTTCATGGTATTAAGTACTTCAAAACTTTTATCGATAAATAATAGTTTTGTTTGATTATCAGGAGAACGAATTTTTGCGAGAATTTTATTAACATGTACATTTAATTCATTTAATTTATCTGGCGTTATTGCAATGGGTGTTAGAGAACCATTTGAGCCACCTACACCACTTGAGCTACCTATACCGCTTGAGCCGCCTACACCACTTTTGGAATCTGAACATTTTATTGGTGGTGCATCATCAGGTATATTGAAACATACTGAACGAAACCCTTCTTTTAAAGAGCATGTATTACCTATAAAGCGTTCTTTTACTTCCTTTAGCTTTTTATTCATTTTCTCGAGTTCATCTTTTACAACATTATATAGGACATCAATAAAATTATCATACATTTCATCATTTCCAATGTATATTGCTAATTCTTGTAGGGTTGGCTGTGGATTATTTTTAATAAATTCATTAAATGCAATGAAATTAAATATAGGGACTTTATCATCACTTTCAGCTCGTTGGAAAATTCCCTCAGTATATTCTTGTTCATCATCATCATTTTCGACTTTTTCAGGTTCTCTACTAGCATTTGAATCAGCGCCCTTCAAGAATTGACTAACTGCTTTATCATCTGCTGTAGAAGATACATATGGTACTTGAGGGGCTGCATTACTTTTATCAATCGCATCCTGTACCTTTTGAGCTTGCTCTCCCAATTTAATCTGTATTTTCAATAATTCCTGTACTGGTCCTGGCAGTTGTTCACTAAAGTATTCAATTACAATTCCATTATATAAATATTTTGTAATAAGAACCACTAAAATAATGGCAATTGATATTAGTATTATAGTAATAAAATTCATAGTTATTACTATGATATAATGTAAATTTTCCGGGGCAAAAACCTGTTGCAAAATACACTAATGATAATAAATGAATTTATCGTCTGGGTATATGTCACATCAGATAGAATGTATACGTCGAGCAGAAACGCAGTCTCGGCTTGCTCTGTTAAAAAATAGTGGATGCTGTAATGCAAGACCGATTGTAGCGACTGAAGGAACGGTTTCTAAAGTTGAGCCACCACAAGAAAGTGTATATTTTGTAAATAAAGTGGAGAAGTGTCCTGTAATTGTAAGTAATATTAGTTCCGGTGCTATATCATCAGGTATATATTTACGTAATAAACAGTTATCATGTGATGCAGATATGCGTCCATTACAAGTGGTTCGACCTGAACCACCGACAGTATGTGAAGCATTGCCGCCTGAGTCAAGGAATGCAGGAGTGGCAATTCCGCAGCCATTTTTACCATGTGTTCCACATATTGTGGGTTTCACTTAATAATCTTGGTAATAATAAAAAATGCCAACTGCTGTATATGATTCATCTTTAGTAACACATTATAAGGTTGCTCGTACACTATATGCATATAATAAAAGTCGTAATGCTACAACATCACAAGGCCCTGTATTACCTGAACAAGCTGCACCTGTACAAAATGATATAGTAATAAATCGTAGATTAGGTGCTGGTCAAATTGTACGTGATGGTGCTGTGTTATTTGGTGGATGTGCCTGTGCTTCTAATACTGCTCCTACTGGTGGCATGTAATTGGAGAGTGCTTTGTAAATATAATTAATGGAAAATTCAATTATTTTTAATTAATTATACAGGCAATACTTGATTATTTTTTATTTTGTTTTTAATAATATATATGGAAGATATAGATAATAGGCCCAATTCACAGGAACTTCTTACAATCATAGGAGTGTCATATAATGTAGCACTATAATATATCCACATACTTGATGAAATAATATTGAGTATACAGAATGTTAATGATAGACTATTTGTGCTTTTATTTTTATACAATAAAAACATAAATATAAGTCTTGCGATTAAAGATACTGATGTAGCAGTATATGGTATAGATTCTAAATTATTCATTAATATATTTCTTATTAATTTCTTTAATAGTATTCTTATTTTTATTGTGTTGTAAAGTATGCAGTGAATATTGTCCACATGGACCACAATGGTCTTCATTTGATAGGTCTATTTTATTATTCATTTTAATATTACAGTATTCAATATTCCATCGTCCTAGAACTTTGATATCATCTTTGAATAATTTCACAATTGCATTCTTAATACTATTCATTTTATTTGTGATATACTTATATGTGCAAATAAATATCAATTTTTATTATGCAACTGTATATATTGAAAACCTGTACATTGTCCATATGAGTTTGCTCCTGTTGCAAGTATGGATTTTTCAGTTATAAATATAGTGTGTTGTGATCCTGCTATAACTTGTTTGCAGTTTTCTACAGTTGAACCTTCATTTGTAGTGGCGATACCTAGTCTATCAATTAATATATAATGGTCCAACCCTACAGCAATTTGCTGTATATTGGATGCTATTTTATGAGGGAATAGATGCTGTGAATAACCTGCAATATATACATCTCCTGCCTGTGTCAAAAAAACTGTGAAATCCCTGCCACCTGCAATGCTGTGAATCCTGTCCTGTGCTGCTGTCAAAATCCCTGCGAACCTGTTTAACCGTGTGGGCTGTTTCCTGTTAAACTGTGTGCCTATACCTAATTGTCCAGCTGTATTACAACCACATACATATATTGAATAATCCTTTGCAATAAAGAAGGTTGTGTCAACTCCTGTATAAATATCAATTATATATCTGGAATCGGCTGATAACTGTATGGATGTTTTATTCATGGAAATAGCGGCTAATATATTTTGTGCGTTATCAATGAATGCCTCCCCAGTTAAATGTTTCCAATCTTCAATTGTAGAATATGTATTGATGCCTAATTGTCCAAAAGAATTATCACCTTTAATCCATACAGTTCCATCATTTGTCAATGCAACATAATGTTCATTACCACATGCTATTTTGATTGTATGGAATGGATACTGTTCAATATTAAGTTCACCAGTTGTAGATACAGTTATACAGGCGCCATTATTAAATAAATAGCATGTATTATAATTATTACATTGTATATTGCGGATTTCATGAATATTCTGAATAATATTATGACAGTTTCTACCGATATTATATATATTAGATGAATCATACCATACAGTATGAAATGCTGAGTGATTGGAGGATGACAAGGACACAGGGGACAGGACAGGCTTTGCAGCAGGGGACAGGACAGGCTTTGCAGCAGTAAGAACAGGAGAACAGGACAGCAGGGAAGTATTATATAGAAGGACTACATTACTATGCAGCAGTTTAATAAGAACTCCACAGGTATTTAATCGAATCCATTCAACACCCTGAAAGAAAATCTCTACATCTAATGGAAATACTTGGTGATTCCATAGAGAGTTTTCTAAAGAATATATATGAAGGTCATACAGCGGTTCAGCGGTCTTTGGTTCAATAAATGCAATGGAATTATTCATTATGGATATATGGTGCTGTTGAACAGTGTATGAAGTTGTAACAGTATTATTAACTTTTCCAAAGATTTGAATATGGTCTGAATGGAGTTTAATTGAAATCTTATCGGAAAAAATCATAGAGGATTGAATAGGATGCCAGTCAACATGAAATTCTAGAATGTTTCCAAAATGTTTGAAATAATTTGTTCCAGAAATATATGCAGTGCCATCAGAATATTCGATATAATTATAATATTTTCCAAATTGAGCATTCATGATTGCACAGTTATTTGGCAGTTCATATATAGATGATTTAATTTGTCCACTAAATATCAATGGTATATTATATTTAATTATAGAATCACCTATAATATATAATAACTCACTAACGATATATATATGTTCAATAGACTTTTCTACAGTAAATATCATATGCCTAGAAGAACTAACATTATATATACATATAGTAGACTTGTCTGAAAGAACTATATATTGTTTATTTGCACATATATGTTGTGCAACAAATGAAATATCAATTAATTGTTTTTTATAAGATTCATTAAACCAATATGTATATATAGTATTATTATGAAATATATAGATATTTGTATCAATGTCTATATAATACATTGTATTTAGTTTAACTAATTATACGGGAACATTTAAGGATTTTGGTAAACATCTTCACCATTTTGGTCAATAATATATTTGAAGGATGAGAAGGCAACCTTGCGTCTATCAGTTGCTAATGCATCAGCAAATAGACCAGCTAATTGACGTTGCTTTGTAGCATTTGATAAGAAGACAGAACTGTCTACACCCTTAATATTGAATGACATATTCACACCATATACTAAATTATTATTAATAGGTGCTACAACAGTTGTTAAGCGACCATTACCAATACTGTATGATTCACCTAGAGTTGATAATGTAACCTTTGTACCTGCTGTACCTTGTACTTGGTCCCATAATTTATATGTAACAGTAAATCCACCTACAACAGCAGTAGATGAAGGCATAAAACGAATAGAACCTGTAGAAGAGACTAATGCAACAAGACCATTACTTACATCAGCAGCAGTATAGGCAGTCCATGAACCACCAGATTCTTTGAATTGCCAACCTACAGCTGAGAAGCCAGTTAATAAGAGACCCTTTGCATTTGGTTCTGGGTCCACTTCTGAATAAGCAGAACCAATTGTTGTGTAAATTGATGCAACAGTAATACCTGAATTTGATGCATCGCTAATGGAAGATGTAATTGTAGGTATACGTACATCAATAGGTGATACAAGACGAGGTCTATCATTTACATTTGAAACGTTCATGTTAATGGTTGCAACAGCAGAACTGTATGTATTGTTGGCGAGAGATGTTAGTGATACTTTCATACCATTTGTACCATCATATGTATTCCATGCTTTTACTGAAATATTTTGTACACCATAAATATTGTCATCAGAAGGTACAAAACGCACATATGCAGAAGGTAATAATGGAATTACTTCATCTCCACTTAATGCAACTGTAGTCCATGAAGCATCTACCTTGTATTGCCATATACCATTAGCAGCATTAATACCTGTGATTAATAGACCCTTATTGACAGTTGCATTTGTATCAACATAGTTTCCACCAAATATATTGAGTGCTTGTTGTATAGTGAAACCTGTATTAATTACATCTACAATACCTTCACTGATATCTGGAACAGAGATAGTACCAGAGATAGAAGGAGCAACAACAGGTGTATATTCTACTTGTGTTAATTGTACGGTTGCAGCTAAGTCTTGTACAGGTGTACTGGATTCAGAAGCAATAACTGATGCAAAACTAGCATCAGTTAATACATTTGTAGTGGTTAGAGCCTGTGTAACAGTTGCAATGTTTTGACTGGAAGGTACAATTACTTGTGCAATGATATCTACACGTATGGGTTGAGCAACAGTTATAGAAGCAGTTGCAGTGTTTTGAGAAAAAGCACCTGATGCAGAGTATGTAGTATCAGCAAGTGCACCAACAGTACCAGTAGATTTATTCCATGCTTTGAATGTAAAGGTAAATGTACCTGTTACATTTGCAGCAGGATCAAAACGAATAGATGCGCTAGCATCTAATAATAATCCTGCAGAACTTGATACATTACTGATATCAATCCATGTACTGGCTAATTTATATTGAAGCATACCATAACTAGCATCAGGAACTGATACAATTGCAATACCGTAAGACATTTATTTGAAAAATAGAAAATAAATAATATTAATATAATGATGAATTAATATTATTTATGTAATTAAATTAATTACATAATTTATATTCGGATAGGTATAGTAAAATAGGTATTTTATGTAATCTCTATACACTAGAAAATCATATGTTTACTCAAGTATATATTCGGAATAAAGAAACAGTCTTAATATCCCCATAATTCAATTTCAGCAACTCCAGAATATCCTGAAACTGAAGGTGACTCGGTAATATATAATCTATAATATAAGTAAGACATAGGGGATGCTACATTAAATTGTTCAATTCTATAATTTAGATTAGTAGTATCATACATATTAATATTATCTGTTAATGTAGTCCATGCAGATGCATCATTACTACCTTGTAATACTGCAGCAGATATTGACTGATTTGAATAGCCATTTAGACGAGTTGATACTTTACAATATGTTACAGTTTTTGCAGAAGGTAATTGAACTTGTAGCCATGCTGGAATTTCTGATGTTTGAAATGCCCAATCAGTATTTATAAATTTATCAAATGCATTCCACATATCAAACCCAGAAGAAGTAAATGTAGTATTTTTAGTTAATATATAACCATCTTGTGAATTACTAGACATTATTGGTATTAATGATGTAGCAGTTTGTTGTACAGGAACTGTATAATTTCCAGATAAATCCGCAATTATAGATGCAACAGTTTTACCAGTATTCTCAGCATCTGTTGGGTCAATTGGTACAGATGGAAAAGTAACAATACTTCCTGCAGTTAAAATTGGTGCAGACATTTCTATAATTACCTTACAGAAATTAATATGATTTATTATCACAAATTAAATCATATTAATTAAAATTATATTATTTATTAGTTATATATCTATGCCATTACACGTACAAATGTTATAGATAATTGATTATCAGATACACCATATACAGCAGCTAATTGTTGTTCAATTGCTGATACTGCATCAGGGTCATTTACAAATCGGGAGTCAGTTATGCCGGTTAGACTGACCTTTACTGCAACTGTTTGTACTTGTGTTGTATCAGGTGTTACAGCTTGGAATATAGAACCAACACCAGAACTGTATGATGTATTAAATGCACTCACTACATCCTTTGTTCCAACTGTTCCAATTGTTGCATCCCATGCTCTATATGTTAATGTATAACCACCTGGTAAGCTACTTCCAACAAATCTTACATGTCCACTTGCATCTAATGGCACAGCTTTTCCTGCATCAGCACCACCTGTATGAAATGCTGTCCAATTACCACCTGCAATCTTATATTGCCATCCTGATACATCTGCAGCTGTTAGCAATATACCAATATTAGAATAACTATTATCAATATCTACTACTTTGTTACTAATATCGGTTAGTAATGCAGCAACAGAAATGCCATTTAGAGTATTTTCAGCTGATGCATAGGCAATAACAGGTATATTATATATAGGTGTACCACTTAATATAGGAGCATCATTCACAGGTGTAATTACTAAACGAACTGTTGCTGTGCCAGATGAGAATGCGCCATCAAATGTATAGGCAGTATCTACTTTGCTTGATGGAGCACCAGATGTTTGGTCCCATCCTTTTATAGTTAATTCAGTAATACCATTATAGTCAGCAGAAGGTACAAAACGGATTATATCAGATACATCTAATAATAATGCACTTGTCGCACTTACTGTACCAATATTAGTAAATGTACTTTGACCAGCTAACTTGTATTGCCATATACCAGAACCGACATCCACCATTTGTGCAGTAATTGCAATACCCTTCAATGAATTAGCATCTACATCTGAATAATCACCACTTAATCCTACAATTATATCACCTACAAGTTGTCCTACATTAGAGCCATCAGTTATATCTTCTGCAATGGATGTTAGTGTAACAGTAGGAGTATTAGATACAACAGGAGCATCATTGCGTGCATCTACATTGATTTCAGCTACACGTGTGGCAGTACTGTAGGAGTTAGATGCAAGAACAGATTCTAGTATTGGAACACCAGCTACACCACTAAATGTATTCCATGCTTTGAATACAAATGAGAGTGTTCCATTGAAGTTGAGAATTGGTAATAAACGTATCATACCACTTGGGTCCAATGGTAGAACTTGACCAGCACCGAGAGTAATTGTAGCCCAACTTGCATCGGCTGTTGTCTTGTATTGCCAAGTACCGCTTGTAACATCTGTAATGATAACACCTTTTGAAACCACTAGATTGTTATCGCTGTAATCTGTGGAGAGTTGTGATAGTAAGTATGTGATGCTTGAACCAGTATTGCTGGCTTCAGGTATGTCTTCATAAATATTACCAAATGATACAGCACCACTGCCAAGTAAAGCAGGAGCAGAGAATTGTGTGTATGAAATGGTCAAGTATTGTGTTATTATGGAAATTGCACCTGCATTTACAGATGTCTCAGTTGCAATGTAGTTAATTAGTGCAGAATTAGTTTGTGTATTTGTATTGATGAGTGCATTAATAACATTTTCAATGGAATCTTGTGTAGAAACAGCAATTTGGAAAATGGTTTGAATACCAACAAGGTCATATACAACTTGTGAAGCAATCACAGTGTTTTGTGAGAATGCACCAGCAGATACGTAGGTTGCATCTGCATATGTACCAGCAGCTGAACCATTTGTTTGGTCCCAAATCTTGAATGTCATGTTATTCGCAGTTAAAGAACCAGCACCTATTTCAAAACGTATGGTTGCACTAATATCTAATAGTAATGCATTTGTCATGCTTACAGCAGTGCTAACATCTGTCCAACTAACATCACCTGCCATCTTATATTGAAATTTACCTTGTGATATATCAGGTAAGGCAGTAATAGCAATACCCTTTAATGCACCAGAATCCAAATCATTATAGGAGCTACTCAAATCAGTGAAGATGGATGCAACTGTCTTACCAGTATTTGCAGCATCAGTTGTAGTATCAAATAGTGGAGGTAATGCAACTGTTAATCCAGCAACAACCGTTGGAGGGTTGACAGGTTCAACTAGAACGGAACCGAAACCAGCAATGCGGAAACGTTTTACACCAATATAGAAGAAATCACCTGCATTGTAATTCTGTCCACTGATATTTACATATGAATTTTGTCCTAAATCATAGTAGATTGCAGGTACTGCAGTTCCATCAGCATTAATCATGATTTGTTCACCATCAGCCAATTCGAATTTAATGAAGGCAGTATTATCTAATGTACTGATTACTACAGTTGGTGTACCACTAGTAAAGTCAGGTAAGATAACTTTCACTGGTTTTGGTGCAAGATTTGGTAGTGCAACAGCAAGTGTTTGTGTGAAGTTATTGAAGGAGGATTCACCAGAGATTGTAATGACCTTTGCACCACTTACATCACTTACTTCAGGACCTGCACGAGTTGATAGAGCAGTACGTAATGCTTGGATGACTGCACGACGTTGTAGTGGTGTCTTATCACGAATTTGTGTGGCTAATTCACTAAATACATCGCCGGCTGGTCTTGCAGCCTGTGTATCAATATAACTTGTAACTAATACATTGGCTTGTGATAAATCAGCAAATACATTTGTAATAGCAGCACTTACATCAGTTGGAGCAGAAGTGACTTCTAATGTAGCAGTAGCAGTGTTTACAGAGAAACCACCAGGTAATACAGTAGCAGTATTTATGATACCACCAGAAGTACCTGAACCCTTGTCCCAAATCTTGAATGTGAATGAAGTTGAACCAGTGTAGTATACTTCAGGTGAGAAACGGATGCTATCACTTGCATCAAAAATACGAGCTGCTGCATCAGATGCAGTAGGTATTAAGAACCAATTACTGCTTCCAAAAGCCTTGAATTGTAGGGCGCTTTGGCTTGCATCAGGTAGTTGAGTGATAGCAATACCATATGGAGGCATAGAATCAACATCAGAAATACCAGATAAGTCAGCAAGTATTTCAGCCACTGTTTTACCAGCATTATCACGTGAATTAGCAATCATTGGAGTGTATACAATGTTTTGTCCAGCATTTAATAGTGGAGCATCATTGACTGCTTGTACTACAATACGAGCAATACCACTGTTTTGTGAGAATGCACCTGTGGCTGTATATACAGTAGCATCAGTCAAAGAACCAACAGTTACACCATTTGTTACATCCCACATCTTGAAACCAAACTCAGCAACACCATTTGTATCTGCAATTGGTATTAAACGTACTTTAGCAGCACCATTAAGTGCTAAAGCGGTTGTAGCAGTTACACCAGAAATTTCAGACCATGTTACATCATCTAATGTATATTGCCATGTACCAATTGTACTGGATAAATCAGTTATTGCTATACCAGCTTGTGGGGCTAATAACATACTATCAGCATCAGAATAGTTATTAGATAGTGTAGCAACTAAGGCAGAAACAGTCATGCCAATATTAGAGACATCTACAATGTCTTCATAGATTGATGTAACAGTTGCAACGGCAGCAGAAACAATGAATGGTGCATCATTAACAGGGTCAACAGTTTGTGATACAGTAGCAGATGTGAGTGAGAATGCATCACCAACCATTGCAGTGCGGTAACCAGTGTAACCGAAGGTACCATCCCATAGTCTGAAAGTGAGTGTTACAGTTCCGTGGAAGTTTGCAACAGGTACAAATCGTAGTTCTACAGTTGGTGCTAATAATAGTGCATTAGAAGTTGATAATGCAGTGATTGCAATCCAGGTGCTGGATGAATCGACTCTGTATTGCCATGTACCATAGCCGGCATTATTTTGTGCAGTTACAGCCATACCAGCAGTACCAGCAGTTAATGTATAGGATAGACTAGACATTAGTGATGCAACAGTGCTGATAGGTAGAGATGCTTCAACAGTATCTTCAGAGATGCTGGTTAAGACAGCAGTTTGTCCAGCAGTCATAATAGGTACAGGGATAGAAAATGCAGATTCTGTAATCTTAGCAAGAACAATATCACTTACACCACCAGAATAATTTCCAACTGTACCAGATAAATCAGATGTAATTTTATACATGTTAAATATATTCATATTTGTACCATCATAATATGTAACAAAGTTTTGATATTCATCATACCCATATGAACCAGCAGCAGTAGGATTATATGCATAAATAACTTCACCCGTTAATGCAGAGAATTTAATATAATATTGTTCAGTATTGCTTAATACTTGTTGTTTTTGAATACTGCCAGCAGTTGCAATTACAATATAAGGATTACCATATAAATCAAACATAATATTAGTGAAATCAGTATTAGTAGAAACCCAATTATAACCATATGAATTAAATAAATCATTGCGTTGCATCCATAAGACAGCACCATTATTAATATCTATACGTCCCATTACATAATCTGCAATAGATATAAAACCTTCAGATGCAGGTGTATTACCACTTGTACCATATGCAAAGTATAAACAATCATTAAAGATTGCAATTTTAACTGATTGTTCATCAACTGTTTGACTGTATTCTAATTGCTTTTTCCATAGTATAGTACCAGAAGGTGATATTTTGACAATAATTGTATCTCTTGCTCCACCTTTAACTACATTACCAGCTTCAACAGAACCAGTCATATTTAGAGCCCAATATATGTTATTTTGAGAATCTAATACATAAGATGTTAAACCTGGATTATTTTGGCCTACAATAAAAGAGGATGATAGAAGTTTCCATGCAATATTTAGACTTGCATCAAATTTGAGTAATTGATAACCAGTTGTTCCTACACTTGTAGGAATAAAGAAATTATTAGATGAATCGAATTTAATTTCATATTTATCAGCATTTATTGCTGATGCAGGTATTATAAATTCATCATTTACTGTATTAAATGTATTGTTTTGTTTAATAGCTAATACATTGCCATTTACAGGATCTAATTTAGCAATAACTATATCACCACTTCCAACAAGAGTTCCACCTGGTACAGCTCCTGCAGAATGATATACAACAATTAATGATGATTTATCAGGTGTTAATTTAATTATTGCACCAGTATCTGTTGATGAAACATTACTTAATGATGTTCTTTGTAACCAAATACGAGCACCAGTATTTGTATTAATTTTTTGGATTGCTAAATCAGAACTAGCAAGAGTAACATTTGTAGCAAATTCACCAAATATACGAGAGCCCATATATACATCACCAGATACAGGTTCAACATATAAATAATAACCCATATCATTACCAAATGTACTTATTTCATTTTGTGTTGACCATAATAATGTACCATTAGGGGCGAATTTAGCAAGTATAATATCAGTATTACCTCTTAATGTTTGCCCAGGTATTCCACCACCTTGTACACCAGCAATTACATAAGAATTACCAGAATTATCTACACGAACTATTCCAGTATATAAATTATTTATCATGTCACCAGAAATTGTACTGATTTCATTACGTTTTACCCAACTTAGTGTAGGCTTAATAGCTGTTTTACCAGATACAAGAGTTGTTAATGTTGGTGCAACAACAGCTGATGATTCTTTGAAATTTACAATACGTATATCATTACTTCCTAATGCAGTCACTCCACCTAATTTATTTGGTGCACCACCTGATACAATTAATCCATAAATTCCACCAGAATATGGTATGATGCCCTTTACATATGAATATGTAAATGAGTTAGCATCTATAACAGTATCAATCCAAATAGGATTTCCAGTATTTGATTGTAATTTAGAATATACAATTTGTTCAGTACGTCCATTATAGTTTTCTCCAGGTGGATTACTATATTGCATTGTGAATAAATGTACATTTTCTGCACTATCAATATGCATTTGGTGTGTTATATTATAAGGGAAATTACCATTAAAGAATGAAAATCTACCATTAATATCACGATTTTGTGATTTCCATTGAGAAGAACCATCAGTTGGAGATAATTTTTCAACAACAAAGTCACCACCTTGGAATTTGTCTGCAGATACATCATATGTGACATATGTAATGTATGGAGTACCAGATGGACTTAATTTAACTATTGGTGCACCATCTTGTTTTATTATAGAACCATAATTCTTTGCCCATTCAATTGACCCAGTTGGTCCTAATTTAACAACACGAATATCATTTGCATCAAGTGAGATAGAAGTAGTAGTGCTTTTACCAACAACAAGAGATGCATAAATATTATTAGATGCGTCAGTTGTTACTTCAGTAATCCAATTCTTTCTATATAATTGATTATTAGATACATCAGTATCATATACAATTAATGAAGATATATTATTATTGTATGGGTTACCATTAAATGTTAAACTAAAGTTTGAAATCGTTGGTACTGGACCACCATCATTATGTATAATTAAATTCCATGTACCATTTGGTGATGTTGCCATTGGGAAATTGGCTGTATTAGGTTTAAATGGATCTGTACCATTATTTGCAACACTATAATCACCACCTACATTTGGTAGTGTGTATGAATATGATGTTATACCGCCTGTTAATGTATAAGTATTTCCATTTACAGTTAATGTACCAGATGGCGTTGAACCAGATGTACCGTTTGTTGTCCATGTAGATGAATCACCTGAACAATATAGTAAGTGATATCTTAATCCAGTAGGAGATTCAATATTAATAACTACAGAATTACCTAATGGAATATCAGATGTAAATGTTAATGACCAATTTGAATATGTGAATGGTGCATTAGAAACAGTTACAGGTAATTTCTTATTATTCACTGTTAAATCTACAAAATCAACACGTTGACCAACACTTACTGAACCTGATGTAGTAGATACTATAGGTGATTCTAAGTTATATGTTCCTTCTCCTATTATAATATTTGTACCTGCAAAATTAATATCTTGATATAATTGTACTTTTCTATTTACAGGAACAACAATAGTAGAAATATTATCACTGCCAACAGGTATAACACCATTAAAGAAGGCAGGACTATTATAATAACCTACATTCAAAGAAGCAGATATATCAGTACTCATATTTGTACCACTATATACAGTTATTACACCATTATTACCTGAAATATCATTAACACTATTATGTGATAAAGCACTATTATTAGTAGACCACATAATATTACCATTAATATCTATTTTAGTAATTGTAGAACGTTGGTAAGAAGTAGTATTATAACCATTTGACATCAATCCAAATATAATTGAACCAGATGAATCAACTGCAATATTATTATTATAATATGTACCTGTGCTAAATGTAGTCTCTAACCAATCTTGTACAGAAGAATTAAATACTGATGAACCTCTACGCCATATTAATGCACCTGTTGATGTATTATATTTATCTATAAATACATCCCAATTACCACCTGTTGAATCTGATTCACTTGAAACATATCCAACCACAATTGTATTATCAATTGGTGAATAAACTAATTGTGGAATATATACTGGATATCCAGGTTTAATCTGAGTGGTCCATGCTACATTACCTGTTGATGCAGCTAATTTATATACATTAGATAAACCAGGACCAGACCAGGTTATATATACATCATTATTTGTATCTACAACAACTTTAGGAGAGTTGTCTGATGATGATGAATTATATGACATTTGTTTTGTCCACACAGTTGAACCTGTAGATGTTAACTTTGTAACTATAATATCATTTGCTGTTTGTAATACACCACCAGTAACAGTACCTTGAGTTACATATGCTGTAATAATATTACCTTGGCCATCAACAACACCCTGTGAATTTCTATTTGAAAAACTATCAGCTGATGTTGTATTAAATGTTGAATTTTGGGCAGCCCATGCAACATATGGTTTTGGTACAGCTGAACCATTAATAGATAAACCTGTAATAGTCTTAGTATATTGTGAACCCAAAAAGGTAAATGTAGCAATTAATGAACATGCTGAAGTATTAAAAATGGTCTTAGATGCAAAGGAAATTACATATTTATTTGCATAAGGGAAAATGTAAGCAAAATGTGTATTATTTACAGAATCAGTTAATACAACCTTATTTAATTTAAAATTAGATAAATCTGTTAGTTCTGATGTCAAATTATAGTATGCAGATGGATATAATATACCATTATTTGCAAGAATATTGTTACTTATATCCTTAATACTTAATGCAGGTGCTAATAATATTTTACCATATGCAACATTACTAGAAAATGCTCCAGTAGTTGTATATGTGCTATTAACAATTGCTCCATTTGTACCAGATGTTTGGTCCCATGCTTTGAATACAAATATTGATTCACCATATTGACTATTTGGTCTAAAACGAACAAATGCATCACTATTTAATAATAGAGCGTCTGCACCAGCAATAAATGCATCAAGTTCACTTTCATTTAAAGCAGCTACATTAGAAATATCTGTAACTGATATATCTGTCCAGTTTTCACCAGATAATCTATATTGCCATATACCTTTACTATTATCAATACTAAATATACCAATCCCTTTAACTGAATTTGGGTCAATATCAGTAAAATTAGAACCAAGTGCAGATACAAATGTAGATACTTGAGTACCAGCATTATCTGAATCTGCTAAATCAGATGGAATAGTAGAATATGTATAGTAATTATCGACTAATACTGGAGCATCATTTACATTTTGAACAGCAATCTGTGCAGTTGCTTCAAATGCAGAGAAGCCAGTATTTGCAACAGTTGTATTTACATATGTACCAATAGCAGTAGATGATATATCAGCAGCTCTGAATGTAACATTTGCTGAACCAACATAGTTTGCATTAGGAATAAAACGAATTTCTGAAGATGCATCTAATATTAATGCAGTTGTTGTTGAAACACCTACAGTAGGTTGTAAAACAGCTACAGTAGGTGTGGTAATTGTTCTTAAAATTGTATTGATTAATCCTGTACCTGCACCAGCAGCAAAACTGTATATATTATTGCCAGATGGATCTAATATAGTTAATGAAATTTCATAAGAAAATGAACCACCTAATAGATAAATATTATATGTACTATTTGCATTTAATGCAACTGTAGACGTTTGAGGACCTCTACCAGTTGCCAATGTAATAGATTGCAATACTGTTGTTCCACTTGCGCCCTCACGAATTTGTACTGCATGACCATTCCATCCATCACCAAAATTATCCTCTAATATAAATGTATATGTAAATGTTGGTGGTGTTGGCGGAACATAATTTTGTAGGGTTTGATAAGAACCATCAACTAATTTATATTGCCATGTACCATTACCTGTAGCAACACCAGTTACTGCAATATATTTAGTTTGAGGTGTTGCTTGATAGTAATTAGAACCTACAGCATTTACTAATGTTTCAACAGTAAATCCAGATGGGTCTACAGAGTCTTCACTAATACTATGAATAGCATATGGACCACCTGATAAAAGTGGTGTTGGTTGTATGTCATTGATTCCATATGATTGTACTATAGTTGCATTGACATTAGAAATAGGGCCAGTATTGTAATAGGTAATTGGTATTAAATCACCTACATCACCAAATTGCTCATTATAATATAACTTATTCATATCACAAATCTTGAATGTGTACAATACAGATGCAGTAAATGCAGTATTTGTAACATTTAATGGTTCATAACGCAATATACAGCTAGCATCTAATACTAGACCATTTCCATCTAATGAATTAATCTTATTATATGTGGTACCGCCATTTGTAGAATAGTACATATTAGCAGATGTTAAATTAATACCTGTTAATACGATACCCTTATTATAAGTAATATTTGCATCTATAAATGATGTACTGAGGTCTGAAATAATACTAGCTACTGACCATGTTAAACCAGATTTAGGAATAGAACCTGTGAATGTTAATACAGGTGCATTGTTGGTACTAAACCCAGGTATTTTATTTATTGTTTGTGAACGGGAATATGGTATAACTGATTGTGTTCCAATATAGTGTATTTTATTATCAGAATCTTTCAAAATAATTGGGCGATTCTTTTCTAATAAACTGGATGAATCTTTGACTGATACAACTTGTTTACCAATTAGGTCAGTAGGAGTTACTGCAACAGAAGAAATACCATTTAATCCAGTTGCTCCCCATGTATATGCTCTTGATAAATCATCAATTGCGACAAAAGAATTATGATTTGCATATATTTGTACAACATTAACATTTTCTAAATTTGTTGGTATACCTGCATATGTATTACCTTGTATTATAATTGAGGTACCCCAACTCCATACTTTACCAGATGTATCTATTGCACTAAAATTATCATTAGATGCAATGACATCTAGAAATTGTTTTCCTTCAAGATTAATAGGAGAGGATGCAGTATTTCCTGAATAACTCCATGAATATACAAAACCAGATACATCTAATACTGCAAATCCAGCACCTGCTGCTACAACTTTTTGAATAACTTTATTTGCTAAACCATTTGGTATTGTAGCAGTAGATGTATTAAAACCACCATATGATGCAGAACCCCATGCTCTTACTACACCAGATACATCTACTGCAGCAAATGCATATGGATTACATACAAGTGTTTGTATTGGTATATTTTCTAGACCAATTGGTATAGTAGCATTTATTGAATTAATACCACCATATGAAAAATTACCCCATACTCTTACAATATTATTAATATCAATTGCCGCATATGCATAATTATTTGGTATGACTTTTTGTATTTGAATGTCAGATAAATTAGTAGGTATAGTTGCAGTTGTACTAATACCACCATAATAAGAATCGCCCCATACTCTTACAATACCTGATGTATCAATTGATGCAAATGAATTATTTGATGGAATAATAGTAGCAACATTAATACCTGATAAACCAGCAGGAGTTGTAGGTATATAGTTATTAGTATTTGTAGAACCACCATATGTTAATGAACCCCATGTCCATACAGTACCAGATGTATCAATTACAGCACTTGCATATTGTGCTTCATAAATTTCTTTAACAGGTGGTAATGTAGACATAGGTACAGGATATGAGCTTAATACACCATATGATGTTGTAGTACCACCATTATATACTTTACCACTTGTATCAAGTATAGTATATTTATATAGTGATAACGCTAATTTTGCTGGTATAATAGATGCAAATGTCATTACGATTCTTGCTTTATTACTAATACTATATCCACCAGAAGAACTAGAACCCCAAGACCATAAACATCCTTGTGTATCTAATGCACAAAATGCATAAGCATTTGAATATATAGTTGTATCTTTAATTTGTACATTAGGATATATTATAGGATTATATGCAGTTGATGAACTTGAAGAAAATCCACCATATGATGAATTGCCCCATGCCCATACATTACCATATATATCAATAGCAGAAAATGCAAATTTATTTGAAAATATCTTGCTAATTGGCATTGTTGTTAAATTAGTAGGTATAGTAGCAGTAGTATAATTAATACCACCATAATATGAATCACCCCATGCTCTTGCAATACCTGATGTATCAACAGCAACAAATGCATAGTCATTGCTGTATAAGGAGGATACATTTATATCTGATAAACTACCTGGTATAACTTGTGTTAATGAAGAACCACCTGCGCCGCCACTAAATGAATCACCCCATGCTCTTACAACACCTGAACTATCTAATGATGCTAATGCGTTTCTAGTTGCTGCAGCTGATATAATATTAGTACCAACAATACCTGCTTCAGAAGGAACACCAGTATTATAACTTGGAGAACCTGAACCCCATGACCATAAATTATTAGATGTATCAATTACAGCAAAACCAGAAGTATAAGGATATACTTTATTTAATTGAATTTGTACACCAGATAGATTTGTAGGAATACCACCTTGACTGCTTACACCACCAGAAGTTGTTTGACCTAATACATATATATAACCTGAATTATCTATTAATAATGAACTGCTATTATTATTGTATATTTTATATAAATTATTCATATTAAAATTTTCATTAGTAATTAATTCGTTATTAGATGTTATATATGTACCATCTGTTTTCTTTAAAATTACTCTTGAAGATATCGAATATAATTTGGTATATGTATCATTACCAGCAAATGGTGTTTTAACAAATTCTAATTTTTTATTATTATCAAATCCTGCACCACATAAATAATGATAACCATCTGAATCAATTACATGAACGGCAGATTGTGTTACACATAAATCAATAACAGTTTTATTAATAAATTGCTTAGGTGTATATGCAATACCTGAACCACTGCCACCATACATTATAAAACCCCATATATATAATCTACCAGATATATCAATTGCAGCACAAACACGTTCATTTGTAGATACTTTTGCAATTTCTACATTTTCTAAATTATCAGGTATTGTTGGAATTGTCTGTTTATTTGTAAGTGAATCTTGTGTTGTTCCCCATATATATATTTTTTTATTAGAATCCAACAATGTAAATGAATTTATATTTGCATAATCTGAACTATTATATACATCATATCTATTTAATATATTAATTGATAAATCACTTGTAGAAAAATTAACTAAATTATATTTACTTTTAGCTGCACTACTTGTTGAACTAGAACTCATATATAAATTATTTGAATTATCCATCATTATTATTTGTTCATTATTTGATAATACACTATTAAGAGATATATCAACATTTTCTAAACCAACTTGTGCTGTTCCATTAGGAGCACCCATATTTAGAAGTGAACCATGATTTGTCCATAAATAATAATTATTACTCATATCAACTGCAAATACAGTACCAGTTAAATAATGTGAATATATTTTCTTAAATTCAATATCTAATGGTTTAGAAGCAACTTGTTTATTATAAGTGGGTGTGTTACCTCCCCATATCCATAATTTATTTGAAATATCTAGAGCTGCAAAACCAACTACTGAACCAGTCACTTGTTTAATTTGTACACCTGATAAATTAATTGGTGTTAGGCCTTCTTGTGCATTATATCCAATACCTCCTGCAGTATTATTACCCCATGCATATACATTATCTGAATAATCAATTGCTGCAAATCCACTTTCAGAAGCAAATACATCTTTTACAGGAAAATTTAAAAATGGTGGAGGTGTAGCAAATGTAAATCCAAAATAACCAGTTCCTCCACTATTTGACTCACCAAAAGAATACACCATATCTGATTGATCAACAACAGCAAATGTCGTTTTATTTGTTATTATTTTTTTAATATTAATAGAATATTCTACCATTCCTCCAAGTCCTAAACCCCAGTAGAATTTTCTATCTGATGAATCTATTGCAAAAAATCCATTAGTATTTGCATACAATGTTTTAATATTTATACCTGATAATTCAATTGGGGTTTCAGCACTTAATACATTATTTGAACCATATCCTGATTGAGTCCATGTACGTACAATACCTGATGAATCAATTGATGCAAAACCATTTGATTTGGATATAAGTTGAACTGTATTTATTGTAGATAAATTAGGTACAATTGATGGAGTAGTTGAAATACCACCTTGTGTTGAATTACCCCATGCCCATACACGACCTAATGTATCAATACCTGCAAATGCAGTACTACTTGATGTAATCATTGTAAATTGTACAGATGATAAACCTGTTGGTATATTTGCAGTTGTTGTAGAAGATGCACCATATGTAGTTGAAGATGTACCCCATGTGCGTACGATGCCTGATACATCTAATGCAGCAAATGCATAATCATTTGCAATAATATCTTTAACAACAATGCCAGTTAAACTGTTTGGCGTAGTTGCATCCATATTTCTTGAAAGACCCCCTCCATAGTAAGATGCGCCCCATGAAAATACAGTACCATTACCATCTATTCCTGCATGTGCATAGATTGTTGCAACTATCTTTGATAAATATCTATTATCTAAATTATTTATTGATTCTGCATGTGCTGAATTAATTGAATTTGTATCCCCACCAATATAGTAGAATTTATTATTCTTATACATAACTGCACCACGAGAATTAATAATAGGGTCATGTTCAGTAACAATAGTACGTAATGTACCAAAATTCTGTGTGTATGCACCAGTTGCAGCATATAATGTATTAACAGTTGCACCACTTACAGCATTATCAGTACCATCCCATAATTTAAATGCAACATCAACATTACCAGTGTAACCATTAATAGGAATTACCTTGATTTCAGCTGTTGAATCTAATAATAGAGCAGATGCAGATGATGCTGAACCTAATATAGACCAGACCCCATTTGAAGTTAATCTATATTGCACAGTTGCATTAGAAGTGGAAGGGATATTTACAATAGCAATACCAGATGCAACTTGAATACGAGCATCACTAAAATCTGTACCAACTTGAGTTATAATACTAGATACGGATTTAGAAGTAACAAATTGTTCAGTAATACTTTGTTTATATGATGCAATAGTATAAATACGTTGATCTACTAAAGTTGGAGCAATATTCGCATCAAATGTTTGTGTAACTAATGGACTAGTAAAATCGATAGTTAGATTATAGTATCCAGTTGTTTTAGTGAAATTAACATCACCTTGTCCCCAGAAATATAGTGGGTTTTCAGATGTAGTACCTTCTAAATCAAGGAATGCACCAGCATCAGCAGGCCATGCATTATTTGTACGGAATTTATATGGATTATTATTTAACATACGAATTGGCGAGGCCTTGTATACATATGGAGCTACCTTTGTTAATGGTGTTTCAACACCCCAACCACCAGGTGTAGCAGCACCAATAATACCAAGAGATTCAATAGGATATGCTAGAACTTGCCATTCTGTTACATATTTTAGAGGAGCACCTGCACCTGTATATGCCATAGGACCAATCATAAACATTGCATATAATTTGGTGGTTCCTGTAGCAATTGGTAAGGCAACACCTGATGCACCACTCGCAACTGGAGTTAATTTGAAGAATTTAGGTATAACTGAACCTTCCCAATATGCACCTGGAAATTCTACAAATGAACCATCAAATGTATAATGTTGTCCATTAATAACTGGTTTAAATGTAGTAGTATTATCAGCTTCTACAATTGCATATAATGGATAACTATCATAATAGCGATTATTAATATAGATTGGCCCAGTCCAGTTAGTTAACAAAGCATGATCGCTTGATACACCATTTTCATAGAAATCATAGGATGATTGTGTAGGTGGGAAGAAGATGCGCACAAAGTTAGCAGAGAATGATGAAGAACTACCCGTGTAATCTGCATTTGCATATTGACCTTCAGTACCAGTTGTTTGGTCCCAAATACGAATATCAATACAGTATGCATCTGCATTTCTAATGAAATTTACACGTGGAAATGCACGTAATTTAGCAGAAGGTGTTAATAGTAAAGCATTACTGACGCTTGCACTTGAGGAAATATCAGTCCAACCAGTTTCACCTGATAATTGATATTGGAATAAGAATTCCATACCTTCAATTGTGTTAATACCAAAATTGGCTACAACAGCAATACCCTTTAGAGCATTAGGGTCCACATCAGAATAACCTGTCATTTGATTAATGAGAGAATCCACAGTAAAAGTTGGGAGAAAATTAATATCACCATTTACAGGAATAGGAGATGTTGAGATATTTTGTGAATTAATTACAGGAGAATCATTTACAGGTGTAATACTGATTTGTGCATCAGCTGATGCAGTAGATACATTTGTAGCAGATGTTGTATCAATAGTTGAACCTACAGAACCACCTGATTGGTCCCATATCTTAAATGAAAATGTTTTGGTTCCATTAAAATTAGAAGGTGGTATATAACGAATAAATGAAGTAGATTTTAACAATAATGCACTGCTTGCTGATATATTTGATATCACATTATTATATACTATATTACTACTAGCATCTAATATAGATGGGTCATAATATTGAAAGGATCCATTTGCATCAATAGTAGTTATAGCAATACCTTTTAATCCAGTTGATGTAGTAGCATTTGTATTAATAGTAGTTAATAATGAATCAACAGATACATATGATGGATCAACTGAATCTTCTAATACTGATGTAAAAATATATGGACCTCCTGTTAATGTAGGTGAAGAATATGTAGAGGGTTCAGCAATTATTGTAGAATATGTATAGGTTTGAGATATAGCTGCAAATGTTTGAACACTTGATGTAGAACCTGTGCCTAGACGATAAGAACTGCCATTACCTGCTGTTAAAATAGAACCATCAGAACAGAGTAATACTGTGTGCCAATCACCACCTGCAGCGGCAACAATTATTTTTCCAGAAGGAACAGAAATTGCAGTTGGTGAGGCTACATTAGAAGTTGAACCATTACCAAATTGATAGTTATTACCTATACCAAATCCTTGAATACTACCATCACTACATACAATAATAGTATATTCGCTACCTGTTCCAATAAATACAGGTGTTTTACCACCAGCAATTGTAGGTGTTGTTAAAGAAGTTACAGCTGCTGCACTAGTTGAACCATTACCTAGCCGACCACCTTCTTGGTTACCCCATGTATATACAGTTCCATCACTACATAATACAGCAACATGACGATTACCACCATTTACTTGAACAGCTTGTTTATCATTAATACCTATTGCAATAAAACTATTAACAGATACAGTTGTTGTACGTAACATACCCCAACCACTGTAACCGCAGCCATAGAGAGAGCCATCAGTACAACGTAGAATTGTGAATGATTCACAGCAGACTAATTCAGCGGCAGTTTTACCGTCTGGAACAGTAACAGCTTGTGGTATTGAAAATGATGGAGATGTTGATTCAGAAGCACCAGTACCACAACGACCATTAGAGTTACTACCCCATAATTGTATTGTACCATCAGTACATACTACACCATTATGTGCAAAACCTACAGAAATGCTCTTAGCTTTTTTACCATTTGCTAATGTAATTTGTACAGGAGTAGTGTATGTACCTGAACTTTGTCCATTACCAAGACGACCATCAGTAGCTAGACCCCATGTTTGAATAGTACCATCACTACATAGGGCAACTGAGTGTTCAAAACCAGTAGCTACAGCAATTGGTGTTTTACCGCCAACCAGTGTAACTGCTGTAAATGAAGTGGGCGATGATGTTGAACCTATACCTAATTGACCTTCTGCATTTCTACCAACAGCATAAATTGTATTATCTGTGCCAATTACAAGTGTATGACGTGCCAAGTTACCTTGTTGACATTTCTTATAGTTGGCAAGTGCAATTGTAGTAGTAATTGTGGGTGCAGATGCAATTTGAATAAGTTGCATTTCATATGCTTCAAAAGTGAAGCGTAAATCATTGGGGTCTGTTATATCTGCTGTTCCACCTATAGTTCCAGAACCATCCCATCCAACAAATGCAAAAGTGGGAGAACCACTATAGCCATTATTAGCAACAAAACGAATACTTGAGGCAAAATCAAGAAGAATAGATGATGTATCTACTACTGCAGGGAATGCAGTAAAAGAACCACTACTCAACTTATATTCCCAAGTACCATTCGTTGCATCTAGTGAACTAATTGCGATACCAGCAAAACTTATATCGGCCTCAGAACTTGGATAAAGTACTTTGGTTCGTAAATACAATTGCTGTATTGTAAAACCATCTGTACCATTAGCACTTAGATCGACAGTAGTTGACATTTTCCTATACTCAAAATAACGATTTTATTGTTCATAATAACACATTATTCAATTAATAATTCGTTATTATGTTTATATCATTTTAACCATTAAATGCAATTAATTGCACATTTATTGCTTCTTCATCGGAGGCGATTGATACAGGTACATATATACGTTGTTGTACTAATTGTCGTAGTCTTGCCGTAGTAGTACTTATACTATTAGCATTATTCAAATCGATTGATAATGCATATTGAAGTGATGAACCGAATGTGCGGTCCCATAAAACTATTGGTACATTTACTGTTCCAAAGAAGCCTGATGTAGGTTGGAATCGAATACTGGCTGCTTCATCGGAAGCAAATAGGAAATAATCTCCTAATGAACCATTGAAGCCTGACCATGTTGATTCATAAATACGTTTATATTGCCATGAACCATTTATTTCACTTAATGCAGCTGATACATCAATTGCAAATCCACGTTGAGCACTAATATCAACATCAATATAATATGGTGCTAGAACTTGATATATTGCAGTAATTGTTGCACCATTATTAAGGGCTGTATCAACATCTTGAAGAATATTAGGGAGACGTATTAATGGTGAGAATATGAGTGTAGGTGGTTGATTGACATCTAATACTGTCACAATTGCCTTTGCTGTACGCACACTAATTGTTTCCTGAATTGCGGATGTTATCTGTGTTGCAACCGCTTCCTGTAGAACATCTTCATCCCATACTGAAAATATGATTGATTCTGTACCAAATTGTAGTTGATTAGAGAGGAATCTTATACGTGTTGCTTCGCTGTTTTTCAAAGCATATACATAATTTACTTGTAGAGTTGGTATATTTATCCATGCATCACCATTATTTAATGATATTTGCCATTGACCAATTGTAGTAGTTGTAGAACGTATTGCTATACCGAGAGTAGCAGGAAACAGTGTTTGAGTTTTATCTATGATTTTGCTGACTAAATCGCTGACTGTAATACCTGTATTGACTACATTTTCATCCTGTATTAAGAAAACTGTTTCCAAATTATCCTGTGTAATAAGTGGTGGAACTGCTGCACGTGATACATTTGCTGATATCTGTAAATCATTATCTGCAATTATATTATAATAATCAACAATAGAACGGTATGAATTGCTAATTAATTGTATTCCATTAATATTTAATAGTTTAATTTTGAGTGTATCAGCAGATTGTTTATTTTTTGTGGGAGTAAAACGAATTCTAGTTTGTGATGATGATGGATTTGTAATAATAAATGAATTTGACATTGATACTGTAGATACTGGTATCCATGTAGTCTCCCCTTCATTTAGATATTCCCAATTACCACCATCAGATGAGTTATAATATATAGCAATTGCTAATTGAATGCTAAAGGAATTGAGTAAATATGGAAGTATGTTGTTTTGATATAAATCAGCTATTAATACACCATTGTTATCTTGTGATGATATTGCTGCAGATAATATAAGATTATAATTAATTATTGAACCTGATGTTAAATCGAGAGATGGTTTAGGATTGGATTGTTCAGGAGGTTGGTATTCATTATCAGTTAATTGCAGGGATACATAGCCTTCATTAGTACTATAACCAGATGTAGGATTAATAATAGTAGTATCGAATGGAGAGAATGTTTGAACAGTTCCATCCCATGCGAGGAATTCAACAGTAGTTATACCAGCGAATGAATTAAATGGTCTGAAACGAATTGCATTATCATAGGTTGCTTCTAAATGTAGGACATTCTCTTTAGAAACTACAATAGGAGCCCAATTAGGTGAAACAGAGTTGAAATTTTCTGAATATTCCCAACGTCCTAATGTATTATCAACACTATATATTGCAACATATTTACCTGGTCCATCAGGGTCATATAATAGAGATAGATTTTCAAAATATGTATATAATTCAAAAATAGTTAATGAACGTGATGTTTTATTTTTTGCTGTTTCAGATAATATGAATGTTCTGTCAAATGGTTGTCCATTGAAGGCAGGGGCGCTATTAATATTATCTACTGTAATTGTGCCAATTGCTGTGTTTTCAGAGAAAGCTGTGATATTACCTGCAGAACGTGCTGCGAGAATATCCTGTGATGTACCTGGCTGTCCCTGTGTCTGATCCCATGTATTAAATAAAATGAAGGATTCACCTGCATAGTTAGAATTAGGTACAAAACGAATACGGTCATAGTAATTGGATGTAAGACATAATGCAGAGTTATAGGATGCACCAATAGTGGACCATTGTGCATGTGTCAATGCATATTGTAATTGGTCTTGACGAAGTGTATCAACACCTATACCTGTATTTGATGATGTTACATAGACTGTTGTATTTGTACCAGGCATCCATTGTAGAGTTTCTTGAATAGAGTAACCACCTGTACCAATAGTTGAGAGATATTCAGTTACTGTAAGCCATTGCCATACACCATTACGTGTATCAGCACCTGTTATAGCAATACCATGTTGATCATATGAATCAATATCAGTTATATAGGTTGATAACATATCTACAATTTCAGCAGTAGATATACCATAGTTGTTATCATCTGCAGGATTTTCTGTAATTGTTCCAAGTGATAATGTAATACCTGTAGTGAGTGTAGGTTGATCATTTACATTTTGTACAGGTTGTATGACAGCACCTCGTTCAATACTATATGCGCCATTTTGTAAGTATGAGATATTTGAATTATATGTTGCAGGTGTTGCACCATCTGTTTGATCCCATGCACGGAAAAAGAGAGTACCAAATCCAACATAGTTTTCTACAGGTTGGAATCTGATTTTATATTGATTTGATGCAGGTAATAATAATGCACCTTGGTCAAAATCGAATGTTTGCCATGTTCCACCAGACACGCTTATCCATTGCCATGTACCTTGTGTAAGAGTAGATGCGGTGGTACTTGTAAATGCGAAACCAGAACTGGCGTCTAAATCAACTTCTTTATAACGAGTTCCTAATCGTGAACGTAATAGACTTAATGTAATACCATAATTGAATTCTTCTGCAATATCTTCAAGTATATAATCCATTGACACGACAGGATAATTAACTAATATTGGTGCATCATTAACAGGATTTACGCGTTGTTTAACATATACAATATCACGTGAGAAAGCGCCAGTTGGGGAGTATGTAGTATTAGCTATAGTTTCAGATGCACCAGAAGTGAGGTCCCATGCTTTCACGCCAAATTGTACAGTTTGTGCAAAATGTAATGCAGGTTTGAAGCGGATGGAAGATGCAACAAGAGGGTCTAATAATAAACCAGAAGTATCAGTTAAACGAGGTATATCAATCCATGCATTTAGTGATGTATTAAGAAGTTGCCATACACCAATACCTGATAAATCAGTAGCGGATGATAAATCTACTATAGCAATAGCAGGTCGTGCAATAGGGTCAATATCGCGTATTTTTGGTTGCAATAAATCAACTAATTTATAAATTTCAATACCATTATTTAATACAGATGGAAGGTCTTCAGTGATATCAGATAGGTCTATAGCAGATAGATTGACAAAATATGGTGCATCATTTACTTGTCGAATTGGTTGTATAACTGTAACAATATTGGTACTAAAAGGACTGTTTGGTGCAATAGGAGTATTACTTATACCACCAGCAGTACCAGATGTTTGGTCCCATGCTTTGAAAGTGAAGGATACATCACCATATTCATTTGGGCCTGGTATATAACGTATACTATAATCACTAGAGTCAGGTAATAATCGTGCAGCAGATGTTGTAGGTTGACCCATTGTTTGCCAAGGAGTCGCAATAGTAGAGCGCCATTGCCATGAACCTGTTCCAGTTACTGCTGTAACAGCAATACCTTTAATAGAACTTGGGTCAGTATCAGTAATTTGTATGGAGTATGTATTAAGTATAGTGTGGATTGTTATACCTTCACCAGTTGTAGAATCTTCATCAATTTGTGGAATTGTAATAGTTGCTGTAGTAAGGATTGGTGCAGTATTTGCAGCAGATTCAATAGGGACTTTATAAGAGAATGTATTATCACTTAATACATTGAGAGGTAGTGTTGAGGTTGTATTAATACCAATAGTGCCACCAAGTGCATTCCATGCATACACTTTTAATTGAGCAGTAACAGCAGTATATATAGATGGAGATGGTAGAATGCGAATAATACCACTTGAATCAAGTAATAGAATTGTAGATGCAGAAAGAGTAGCAGTTTGCCAAGAGATATCTGTGGAGTTATTTTTAAATTGTATGAGATAGTTTTGTGTTCCAGATAATTCAAAACCGAGACCATACATTTCAGAGGAATTATTTGCTGCATAATTAGTGCTCAAATCACCTACAAACTGTTGCACAGATGTTCCAGACAGTTCTTCAGGACTTATAACAGATGTAATGGATGCTCCAATTAATTCTATATTTTGTGAGAATAACACAGGTTTCTGAATTTCAATGAATTCTATAGAGCCAGCATTAGGGATAATAGATAAGTCTGAAATAGATGAGAAACCATTTGCCTGGAGGAATGCAGTTATTGCAGGGATATTTTTATAATTCACAGTAAACAGGTCTTCAAAATAGGCAGGCCATGCAGCAGGCAACACAGGTATTATATTATATTTATTCTCAAATCCAGTAACTTTATTAACCTCAATATTAGCAGTAGAGTATGATGTTGAAATGTAATTACTAATAGAAGGAGGCGTATATATACTGCCAGCAGTAGGTGCACCAGAGATATTATCAAATATTTTATAATGGAAAAATGTATTGCCTATAGGTTGTGAACCAGCAATTAAACTCAGCTCAGCAGTTAATGGAAGCACTAAACAACTTACATCCATTACAGGTAATTGAAAGGTAGTCCATGAATCACTAGAGTCCATACGCCATTGCCATGAACCCAGGGTAGTATCTGTATAGGTTATTGCAATTTGTGATGGTATGCTATCAATATCTGTAAATGAAATATCTAATAGACCTGCAATAGAAATAGTGTTTGTGAAATTCCCACATAAATCCTGAATAATATTTGACAGTTGAATTTTAGTTGCAGAGGGTGCAGTATTAATAACAGGAGGGTCATTCACTGCAGTAATTGTTAGAGAAAGTATAGAGTCTTGAGATGAGAATGCAGTTGTATCACCACTAACAGAGACATTTGCTGTGGATCCAATAATTCCTGATGTTTGGTCCCATGCTTTAAAAGTCAAAGTAACAGTTCCATTAAAATTAGGTATGGATTTATAGCGTAAATAAGAATTACTGTCAAGGAGGAGAGCAGCTGTAACAGAACTGCTGACTGCCTGCCAACTGCCTGCTTGACTGCTGCGCCACTGCCAGCCTGACTGTGCTGCTACAACTGCAATCCCCTGTGCTGAACTATCAATATCTACAATACCTGTTAATATACTTGCTACTGTAAAACCTGTATTAGATATATCAGTAATATCTTCAATAATAGAAGTTGTTGATACATTAAAAGCAGTAATAATGGGTGCATCATTTACTGCAGAGATAGTTATAGTAGCAGTAACAGATGTAGATGAAAATGCACCAGTTGAAGAGTATGTAGTATCAGTAGTAGACCCTGCAGTACCAGCAGTTAAATCCCATGCTTTGAAAGTAAAATCTGCAGTTCCATTATAATTTGAATTTGGTATGAAACGTATTTGGGAAGTTCCACTACTATCAAGTAGAAGTGCTAGAGTATTAGATACAATAGGTATAGATGACCATGAATCGGTATTTATTACGCGATACTGCCAAGTACCATTTGCATTATTACGTGATGTAACAGCAATACCTTTTGCACCGCCTGAACTGACAAATTCAGACCCTAATGTAGATATAATAGATGCAATTGACGTTCCAGAATTATTAATAGAATCTTCTGTAATAGAATTAATGGTAGTTACTGAAGTAGAAATAGTAGGTGCTACTTGTGTGGGAATATAGTTGGGTGGTATAGAATAGTATGGATGTGCAACAGGCATTTGTGAAGCAAATCCCCATTTATGAGCAAGATAGCCTTCAACTTGTTGACGTTCAGATGTGGATAAAATAGTATTATAGAAAATGACTTCCATAATGAAGGAGGATGCAGTTTCACCATTATAACGTCCAGTGAATGCAAGTTGATTAACAAATTGTGTTGTACTAGGAACTGTTTTTGTTAATGAGCCAGCTTCATTACCATAGAATTGTGTACGAACCGTTGTAGAGTTTATGGAGTAATTCTGTTGTAAAACAGGATTACTTTTATATGGTTCTAAGGAAATAGATTTTGTGTTTACATTAATATCTTGTCCAAGACCATTACTAAAATGACCATATGAGTTTGAATATGTAATAAACATATTATTATTTGTAGGTGAACCGAATGTACAACCATCAGCGAACTTACGAAATACACCAAAGAATGTCATAACGCCAGAGATATTAACACCAGTTGAAAGGAGTGTATCAGCAGTGCTTTCATCACGACCACGAACAACAACAGCAGGTTTATTATTATCCAAATTATTAAAATTTGCTAATGCATTCATGTATTGTGTTTTAGCTGCATTAACAAATGATGTATCAACATTGGAAACATAAATGGGTGCATTACGTCCAGAAGCAACAGTTGCATGATTATTGCGTCCAGATTTATCAGCCCACTGTGTTACAGTAGGGTATAATAAAGTGGACCCTGTAATTAATCTATTTGTACCTGTAGTAATGGTAGATGTGTCGGCCGCATCTAGCCATAATACAAGACCATTTGTAACTGGTATTGTTTGGGCCATTTCCTTATTATCTTATTAGTAATTAACATATAGGTTTGGGACCAATAATTATAACATTAATATGATAGTTATATATTTGTTATAATTTACAAAACAAAGCGACGTAGATTGCGTCCAATACGAGCCATATTATAATCGGAATACGATTTATAAGTTAATGGAATATTAGGTGTATTAATTGCAGCAGAACGTATTGATTCAGTAGTATTTTCTATTGTATTAAAACGAACTAAATCGGAGTGTGAAATTAACGTATTACCCCCAATTGTTTTTAATGGAGTTGTAGTACCATCATTTTTCAGAGTTTCTCTTATGGAAACTTCTTCTTGATATTCAAGTAAATCCTTTAGTGATATAATAGATGCTAATCCAGTATATAATATTGTTTCTGATAAGAGACTTGCTTCAGTACCATCATAAATAGCAATAACAGACACTCTATAGCTATTTAATGGAGGTAGTATGGCAGTAAATGATGTTAATGATTTATCTACACTAAAAGATGCAATAGGGTCAAAAGTATCATTATTGAGAGTAAAATCTATACGATAACTTGTAAATGTATTAACTGTTGGAGGTTGCCAAGTTACACGAACAAAATTGGATACTAATGTAGATGCTGTAATGGATTGTACTGGTGTATTTGATATTTGATATTTGATATTATAAGAACCATATGCTAATAAACCGGAAGTTGTTATATCAATATCAGTATCTGATATATCAGCTAAACTTGTTGTATTGTCACTATATTTCGAGTCATATGTTAAAAAATATTCAATAATATTTGTAGCATTATCTGTATCTATTGGAGCCCCATCCTTTCTCAAAAATTTAAAATATAATATATCAATATTTATATCTTCATTACCACTTCCATCTTGTCCATTTAAATATTGTAATATAAATGGTCTTGATGGTGAAATTAGAGAATAAGAATTATCTAATATATTAATATATGATGCATCTGGTACATTACTTATATCCCTTTCCAACGAATATGCATATTTAACAAAATATTCAGGATTTATTTGAGTTATTGCTAAATATATAGTAGCCATTTATATATAATAAGAATAATCTCTTAAAAATCAGATGCAACTAACTGACGGATACTTATCTTAATACCAGAATTTAATGTTGTCTCGCGTACTTCTTGTAAAATAGATACTTCTGGTACAGCTAATATAGCATCAGTTGGATCTGGATTACCATTTTCACTAGAAAAATCCGTAGTTGTTGCAGTATTTTTCAATTTAATAGTTACAGATTTTGTTGTATTATCCAGTTCATTAATAATAGGTTCTAGAGGAGGAGCTGATACAGTTGCTTTTGCAAAGAATGATTTAATCTCTGTAGGAAGTTGATTATTTGTAATTGCAGCTAATACAGTTTGTACTACATTTATTCCATTTGTAAACTGGTCAATTGTATTAATATTAGGTACATTATCACATATATCATACATATAGAATTGTAGCACTTCAGAAATATCAGGGATATTTTTTGTTGTTGTTGTGGGGTTCATTGTAATTATAAATTCAGTTCTATTCAAGCGATTAATTCCAAAATCATATGTACCAACTTCTAGAAGATTATAGCTTCCATCATTTTCAGCTCGACGTCTCCATTGTAATGGCATAGGACTATTTTCATTTACTTTGTATTTTTTATCTGGATCATTATCATTAGAACGCATTATACCATTATAATATAGTACTAATCCAATAGATGATTTATTACCAGAGAATATAATAGCTGATGAATTATCTTCTAATATTTTGAATAGAGGTTCAACTGTAAATGTTTTTGCTGTTGTCAATTGTCTAACAGATGATAAATCATATTGTAATGGACTAGCAATTGTAGGTTGTACATTTCTTATTGTAGTTGTTATAAATCGTTTCTGTGTTTGTAATGGAGTCCCTGAACCATCATATGGTAATATAGTAAATGATGTTAATCTATTTTGAGGCCATATAGGAATAATAGACGCTCCTTTATAATATATACTATAGTTTTCATATAATTGCATATTCGTTATCAGAGGCATTTCTGTTTCACCAGATACTGCATACCATTCACCTCCTATTGAGGGATTATTAGAAATGTCTGCTACAATGGCAGCCCTCATTGAGAATAAGAAATCAGCAGAATCCTCATCAGCAAATCCAAAGTAGTTGAGCAAAGTGGAAACAGTAACTGCATCTGAACTTGAACCACGATTAAATGCACCAATTGTATATATATTATTTGGACTTGTAAATAATGCAGGGTCATTTACAGATATTATATCTAGCACAATTTCACCACGATTAATACTAAATGCAGTGGAACCACCTTGTTTATCATTATATAACTGTGTCCATAAATTAGAAACAGGTCCCCAATTAATTTGTGAACCAGGTGTTTCATCCCATGCTAAGAATGTAATCTTGCAGCGTCCATTTTGTTTTGGTGATTGTCTAAAAATTAACTTGCCAGAATTATTTAATGTAATTAACTGTATATTCAGTCCATCAATTGTACGTGGATTTAATGATACAATTTCAGCTGTATCTGATGTACGATATAACCAAGTTCCCAATCCATTCTTATTAGCAGATACATCCATTACAGCAATACCTAGAGTCGCACTTGCATCAATATCTACATATTTTCCTGATTCTTTTAATGAAGTAATAATTGTAGAACATTCTATTATAATTTCATTTTCAATACCAGATTCATAAATGGAAGGGACATTATATGTAAATTGTACAGAACCATCCTGTTGTGGACCTAATATAATTGGTGCATCATTTATTGGTACAACACGAATAGTAAATGTTATTGAATTTATACTATATGGTGTTATACCCCCACGATTAGATTCAATAAAAGGATCAATAGGAGCTAATTCATCTGTAGTATCCCATGCATATATTGAAAAGCTGGCTGCATTATCACTATTTGCATTTGCTCCTGGTTCAAAACGAATAAATTTATTAAGTTCAGATTCTTTCATTCTAATTGGACCCGTTATTACAGACCAAGTAGAACCAGAATTATCTGAATAATACCATTCACCAGATATTGACTTATTAAATCCAAATATATATATACCACGTATAGAATTTGGATCAATATCTGTATATGTATTTGTTCCCATATGATTAAAAATATGAGAAGGGCCTATTAATTGTCCACTAGTATCTTCATCATATGATGCAATCTGTGTAATACGAGTTATATCCGTTTCAGCTAATATAGGCGCATCATTAACATCAGTTACAGTTACTTCTAAGAACATTGAACCAACACTATATGCATTATTTGAATTTCTTATACTTGCACTATCAAATGGACTTGTTAATGGTTGTCCTCCACTAATATCGGTGCCATCATATGCAAGAAATTCCAGTACAGATTTACCAAATGCATTTGCAGCAGGTTTGAATCGCAGTGCAGCAGAGACATCTGTGACAGACAGGAAACGTTTCAAACCAGCAGGTCGTGATATATTCATAGTAGTCCATACAGGCAGTATATCACTAATATTATTTGTATATTCCCAATTACCAGGACAGTCACCTGAAATAGCAATAATACATATACCTCGTTGATTTTCTGGATCTGCATCAATATATACTCCACTAAGTTCAAAACGGCGTATTATAGATGGTATTGTATAAAATGTAGGATTAATTACATCCTCTTCAATTGAATAACGAATATAATCATCAACTCCAATAGTAGAAACAGTAACTACTGGACGATCTTGTTCAGGTATAATATTATAAATAATATCAACAAAATTATTACTATATGTTGTATCAGATGGTATAAATACACCATCAATTTCAGATAAATCAATAGATTTCTTCTGTTCAAAATATATAGTATTTACACCAGGTTTTATTTCATTATAACCATCCCAACCAAAGAAACGTAATGTAATGCTGCCATAAAATTGTGTTCCAAGAGCACTCATATAAATCTTACTATCATTCTTAAATTGATTTGTATCATCACATCTAAAATGGAATGCATTACCAAGAGATACATCTAATAAAGGAATATTAATATTTGCACTACCTGTTGTAGAAGGTCTTATATATGATACAGCAACATCGCTAATATTTAATCCAGTAGAATATCCAGGAGTTACAATAATTTTAAAAAGCGCCAAGCCAATATATTGTCCATTAAGAACATCAATATCATTAACATTAATATAACTGGTTAACTGTGTAGAATTTATTGATAATTCAGTACCTTCTGTAAATTCTTTTACAACTATATTACCATCAATTGAAACTGATTCTGTTGCAGTAATAAGAGATAAATTAGGACGTGTATTAATAAATTCTATAGGTTGTGTTAAATTATATTTCTGTAAACTGATAGGTGGTTGATTATAGGATAAATCAATACGTAATGTGCCATCCAAATTAAAGAAGTTCGTTAAAATATCGTATATTTGTCCTGCAGTACCAATAGTACCATCCCATAAATGGAAGATTATACTGCCATCTCCTACAGGTTTCTCACCAACTTGACTAAAGAACCGCAGTTTACCTGCGTGTGGAAGTAATAATGCAGATGTCATTGGTAAATCATCTGATAAATCATTCCATGAACCATCACCCACATCATATTGCCATTTACCATTATCATTTCCTGTAACTGTAGAATCCATATATATTACAATACCAAGTGTAGTTATACCTGATACATCAATATCAGTTACACCACTTAGATTTGTGGTTAATAAAGTTGAAATGGATATACCTGAAGGGTCTGAATCTGTTGATAGAATTTCAGGTAATTTTAGAATAGTGCCAGTAGGAGTTACAGCAGTAGGTGCATCATTTGTTGGTCTTACTAGAATACGTACAGTACCTACACCAGCACTATAGTTTGGCCCAGAACCATCATATACTACAGGATAATAATAACCAGCTTGAGATACAGCACCATTATTACCACGATCCCATAAACGGAAATTAATATATGGTGCTGCAGAGGAGATATCTTGGAATTTATTGGGAGCATCAGCAGGTTGAAATCGTATACTAAAATCAGGATTCAAATGGAATTTTGCTGCTGTTTCAAGTGGAACAATAGGTATTGGATTATATTGACTATTATTATTATTATTATTATTAGTTGAATAATACCAACGACCAACACCTGCATCACTCATATCAGTAATAACCATACCAAGTAATTGATATGTTCCAAGGTCAGCATCAGTAATATTTTCTGATGCATCAGGATATAATGAATATATTTGTGAAACTGAATAGGACTGTACATCTGCTGTAGGCTGGTCTTCATATACATCATTCAAATATACAATGGGTTGTAATACATTAAATTCAGGTTGTCTATTTACAATAACACGTAAATAAGCAGTATATAATGTGGATGAGAAAGGAGTACCTGGGCCAACTTTTTCAATAGTGGGATCGAATGGGTCAGTTGCATTAAATACAGCTCCAATATCACCAACACGTCGGTTCCAAATACGAAATTTCATTTCAAGAGTGAAATCATTTGTTAGAACACCACTACCTTTATTAAATGTTAATATTAGTGGATTTGAAATAACACCTGCATCTTCACCAAGTAATAGATAATTAAACGAACTATCAAGAATAGTTTGTGAGATATCATTACCAACAACATTTTTAACATTTTTAGCAACCCATAAACCATAACCTGTTTCAGAATATTGAGGTCTAATAGAGCTCAGAGCAATACCATAATTATTAAGTGATAATGCAGGGAAAGCACCAACATCACGTCCATTTGTTTGAGGATAATTGAAAAAATCTGAGAATTTAAATCCATCTGAATTACCTTCACGGTCCACTGTATATTGTATACGTGTCGATAGATTGAATGACTGTTCAGTTTCACCTGTACTTACAGGTTGTAAATCATTTTGGAAAGATATATCATATTTGTTATTAATTGTATATGATTTTATAGGATTTGATTGATTAATAATAAAATCAATATTATATGATTTATAGGATAGGATTTTTCTAGAATTGATTGTAAATTTTCTATATGCAGATAGTAATTCAATAATAGAATTATTATAACCGGTTGATAAAGATGTTGTATTATTTGATGTTAATAAATTAATATTATTAGATGTAATAGTAAATACTAATTCATTAAAAGATGAACCGCTAAAATCTGATTTATTATAACTTATATCAAAAATACGTGTACCAGTTTCTAATTCACCAGGAAAATTTGTAAGTAATGTTGATTTAAAATCTTCAGCAAAAGAAATCTGTTGTGCATATGCTGCAGGAAAATAATTATTTATTACAATAGATGTATTAAGAGTGCCTTCAGTAGTATTAATATCAGTTATAAATGATTCATTAATTAATTGTGGATTAATAGGAATAGATAGTTTAGTAATATACACAGGATATATAGATGTATAAATATTTGTTCCTATTTGTGAAATATTATATTGTTCCATCCAATATAATTCTTCTAGTAAATAGTCTCCTGTTTTAGCTGTTTTATCAGTTGCACCTGTAAATGGTCTATATGTAATATATGGTTGATTAGCAATATTATTTGTAATTTTATATTGAGATGGATTAAAACGAATATATGCAGATATATCTAATAATAGACCACGAGCAGTTGATGATAAATCAATCCATGATGAATCAATTGTAGGTTTATATTGAAATTTACCTAACTCCTTATTATCAAGAACATTTATTGTAGAAGTATATGCTTCTGTTAACGCTGTAGTTGATTCTACTCTTATTTTAGTTGCAGACCCATCTAATATAATACCTTTAAATTTATCAATTTGTGGTTGAACTGTATTATTTAATAAAGATGCAATAGAAAACCCTGAACTATCAATATAATTAGGGTCAGAAGAATTTAATATATATTTTTCATTTAATAAATACTTATTGGATGGAATAGGTCCAACAATCATATTAGCATTATTAGATGTACTAGTTAGTGTATTTTGTATAGATGAAGAATTAATACGTAAATACTTTTTAATTGCTGATAATCCAGATATACCTTGACCAGGATTTTGAATTGTAGTTGCCGAAATATCTGATAAATCAATTGAACCATCATATAATCGAATACCAATCCATATTGTTTCTGAAATAGAAGTTCCTGAATAATTTATATATATACTATCACTATTTGAAATAAAACGATTAACATCTAATAAATTCGAACGTGATATATCAATAGAAATATCAGATATATTTTTATATACATTTAATGGTACAGATGCAGATATATCTTCTACATATATACCTTTAATATCAGCATTTGTATTCAAATCAGATAAATCTGGGAAAAATGTTTGTAATAATCCAGAAACATTATATGTTGAAACATTCTTTGTTAACTCTAAATATGTAATTGGAATAGTACGAAGTCTTATAGAAGATGGGTCGGCTTCAGAAAATTGTGGAGGTGACTGTATACGTGTACGAAGAGTAATTACATTTGATGATGCATCATATGGATCAATAACATATAATTGTATAAATGGATATGTACTAGTATCTAATGAAGTATATGTAGGAGAGTTACCAATATATTCTGCACGTATTTGGATTGTAGAGTTAATTTTAAGAGAATCACTGCCTGTAATTGCAGTCCAGTTATTACCATCAGTAGAGAATTTAAATTGAACATTTGTATCATTTCCTGAACCAGATGTTTTAAATACTAATACATCTTTATTATCATCATTACCACCAAATAGGTCAAAAATTTGCTGCGTTGTAAATGCATGGGAGTTACCTTTAATTGGCGCTATAATAAATAGATTATTATCAGTTTTAGAAAATGATGGGAGTTTATTGATTCGTATACAAATTTTATATTCTTGTTCAGAATATGGGAGTGCAACATTTGGATTAAAATTTTCATAAATTCTTCCATCATATAAACGAAATGTTAATGTAGGAAGATTATTAGAATTTGCAAGAGTCCATACATCACCAGAAATTAATAATGAAATTGGTTCATGACTAATTAACTTTGTTTCTGTAGATTGATAACCTCCAACTAGTTCAGCACTTAAATTTATTGTAGGATCAACTGAATATTTATCTTCTAACATATTTGTTTCATTATTTACAATTGGCGATATCCATTGAATTGTACCTGTGCCTGATACATCTGTTGTTGTGTTCGTTATTATAATTGCCTTCTTTTCAAGGCCAGATAATGGCGATTTAACTGCTTGTAGTGCAGTCCATAAATCATTAACAGTAAATGATTGAACAGTATTAATATTTGTACGAATAATAAAATCAGATATATCAGTTTTTAATGAATATGGTCTATAGAAAGCTGCAATAGATGCTTCAAATGGATAATCTTCTTCACTAAATTGTGGCATATTTGCATAATTTGAATATTGTATTATAGAATATGGTGTATTAGTATATTGTGTCCATATTTGAAATCCAAATTTAAAATGTTTAGCAAAATCTAATGTATTATTTGTATTATTTGAAGCATCTAATACTTCTTCAGATTTATAACGCAACAATGCATTATTTGGTAAAGTAATTGCAGAACGATTTGCATCATATGAAATATCTATAAAATTATTTAATGCATCATGTTTAGCATATTGAAGTGTTCCAATACTTGAAAGACCTACTTTATCATCTATTTTATCACAACGAATTAATAAACCAATATTAGATACATCTAATACAAATGCTTCAGGCAATGTAACTTTTGCATTAGGATTTGGATTAGAAGCTTTCGTAAAATATCTCATACAAAAATTTTTAACTGTTTCTGGTACAGTATATCCATCTCCAGATACGTCATACATTTGTAAATTAGAAGGCGATACATTTAATGCAGTATAAGTATTAATATTACTTAAATCTTTATAGAATACACGTGTTATTTTAATTGCCTGAACTGATGTTACAGTAATTGACGATGTAGATGAAATATCAGGTATAAATGATTGAGGACGAACATTTTTTAATTTTAATTTAAATGTCAATGTTGCAATTTGAGTTTGATTTGAAGTTGGAACACAACGAATATTTCTAGAACATATTACATCTGGGAATCCCGTACCATATCCAGGAGCAGAAAGTCTTTGAATAGTTTGTGAAGGGTCAACACATTGTGTAGATAAATCTACTCCAATTTTTTTAATTTTAAGACCATAAAATCTTGTTGCTCCACTAGTAGATGTTTGTATTTCCCAACTTCCTGAACCATCTACATCTATTATATTAAATAAAGCTACATTATGAAAACTTTCAGTTAACTTTGTTGTTCCATTAAATAGTATACTATTATATGCATTATTTAATGTTGCAAATTGTCGTATATTATTTAATGATGAATCATAATATATAAATCTTATATTCTGCCCTGATATTGTTACAGTCTCTCCTGATATATTTCGCCCTCCTGTGCTTTTTCCTGTTAATGTTGCTCTAAATGTCAACTTTTCAAACGATATATCAGTTGCATATATATTATGTAATAAATGCCGAGGATTTGCTGTAGCACCTGAACCATGACCTATTCGAATTCCATCAGGAGTCGATACTGTTATATTAGCTTGATTATTATATAATGTATCATTTGATAAATCTATATTACCAAAGTTATATACCTCTGCTATGGTAGACATATTTATCTATTATAGATATTTATCGTTAATAAAAATTAAACATATTATACAATTTTATAGATGAGTAAAATGTCTTGCTCATCTATAAAAGGATATATACATATATGTTATACAAATTATATATTTAATTTATAATATTATAATAGTATTATACTATAATTATATCATCTTTGCTGTCGGATATATAGGTATATTATAAGTTGATTCAGTCGAAGAGAAGAATGCAGCAAAACGTTGAATAGATGTTTGTTTAAAACTATTATTTTCTCGTGTATTAATAATTTGATTAAATGATACTGGATATGTCCTTTCAATTAAATATTCTCCAAATCGTCCATCCCATACATGAAATTTAATATTATATGGTATTGGATTACCTGATGTATCTCTTCTTGAATAAACTTCTGTTGATGCTAATGATATATCAATTTGTGCTGTTGCTGGTAGAATAAAACCCATTTTTAAATTAAATTGTGTTACCATTTGCTGTGTATATGGATGTATTAGTGATGTTATTGATTTCCATTGAGATGTAGATGTTAATCTATATTGTAATGTAGCCACACCTGATAAATTAGTTATATCTGTAATCGCAATACCACCTCCAGTTGGAATCTGTGCTGATGATTCTAATAGTGATTTAATACTATTATTCACAGATGTATTACTTAATACTGGAACCAATTGATTTCCTATTTGATATTTATTTGTATATAAAATAGGTGTAAGTACATTTGCTGTTACTTGTTGTAACTCTTTAAAAATCTGAAAACGTATTATAATTGGTACATTGCCTACATTATTATCTGTTAATAAATTCAAATTCTGACCAGATGTATCCTTCACTATATTTGGTGCATTAAATCGCTCAATTGAACCATCATATATATAACATGTTATTCTTGGTAATGTAGACTCCGTTAAATCAAGACCAGATGAATCTGTTAATCTATATCTTATACGTGTTCCTGCAGAGAATGCAAATCCTTTTGCTGGTGTTAACTGTGGTAGAATAGGTGTAAAACTAGCATCTGTTGCACGTCTATATTCAAAGAAACCCTTTGTAGTTGGATTATATATGTCAGATACATATATTGAATACTGTGATATATCTACAAAATCTGAATATTGTTTAATAGGGAACAATGAAGACCTCTGATATGAATATAATGATGATACAGGTGGTAGAGCAGTTAATTGAGTTGGTGTATATATAAATAGATCTCTATAATCAATACTATATTTCAAATCACTATTATTCCCTAATTGAATATTAAATATACCAGATGGCATAAAATAATTTGATGTAAAAATATTTGTATAATTATTTACTGATATATTAAACTGATTTGAAGAAAATATACTAAATCGTATAAAATTCCAATCATCGTCAATCATACTTGTATTAAATACTTTGATTGGCACGCTACCACTAATAGTATATACTAAATCAGTATCATTTGCACTATATAACTGTAATAAACCTGCAGTTGTATTAATTCTAAAAAATTCCTTTTGTTCTGATAATCTATATGTTGATAGACGTGTCCATAATATAATTGTTTGAACTGTTGATGTCTGTCCAGATATATTTATAAATGTATTGGTTCCATTTATTGATGTAAATAGGTCCGTTATATCTACATTAGACATATCACCAGATATGGTTATGATTGGTCTATATGTATTTCCTGAAACCTCATATGTTGGTTTGAATTGTCTTGAGCCAGATAAATCTGTAGCCTTTAATTCACATGCATATTTAAATTGTGTACGATTTGCTGAAAAGTCTGATAAATCTAATAAACGCTGAACTGTATGGCGGAAGAAATTGAGGGGTATCCCATTATTATATATATTCAGTCTATTATTAGATAATTCATCACCTGCAATAGGTAAACGATAATTGAAAACAGAATCAGTATTGAGTGTAGTAGGTGCACTATAAATTGTTGCTGGTTGTTGAAGACGAGATATATATACAGGTGCAGTGAAAACAGTTTGTGAATAGAATTTAGCTTCTAATGGAGCAGTAACATTGCGACTGAGGTCACGTCCCTCTTCACCGATAAATGGAGACCACAGGCGATATCTCATAGACACAGTCTGTGTTTGTGTAGACAGGTCACGTGGTATAAATCGCAGTTCAGTTGTTGGTAGTAAATTAGTTGCTGTCTGTAATTCAAGCCATGTTTCTGTTCCTGTCGGCTTATATTCAAAACGACCTGCTGTGGAACCACTGCCCAATATTTCCACAAAATATATACCAATTGGTCTGCCTGTCTGCTGTGTTAGAGCTGGTGAAAATGTCATTCTTGATAACATACCTGATACATCCATTGTAGGTACATTCTCTCCTGTAATAGTCGACTGATTTACCTGTAAACTGAGGAAGTTCTGTGTTCTTGAATTTGTATATGTTGCTGTTAGACCTTGATATACATATGATTGTACTGTCATCTGTGCCTGTGAAAAGGAAGAACCTGATTGGTCAATTGCACCATTTGCAGAAATATCATACAGATTTCCTGCTGCACCTAATGTAGAATCCCATACTAAGAATGATAGCTTGTATGGTTCTTTTGATACAAATGATGATGTACAATTCAGGGCAAGTTGACTTGTAGCAGATAATAATAGAGCATTAGATAATGAAACAGCTGAGACATCTTTCCATGTATCTGTAGCAGTCATTCTATAACGCCACTGTGGTGCTTGTGGGCCACTAATATCATATATTGCAATACCACTGGGGTCACCATTAATATCAGTGAAGGAAATATCACGTAACATATCACTGACATTTAGAATATTGGCAGGGGAATTTGTAGAAGTGTATGAATAGGATGTTGTAGGAGATACATCATAGAAATATGGTGCCATTGTTGGACCATATTGTGCTACATTAATACGTACATTTGGAATATCAGTGAGTGCGGTTGTATTATAATAATTAGATACAAATGATAATCCCAATTGGTCTTCTGCATCATAACCAGCAACTTTAACAGTTCCATCAGCACAATATAACATTGATTTTAGATACCCTGTAGTTAATCCAACAACATATGTATTTTGTAATGGAAATATAGATGTAGGACTTCTAAGCGTAGATGTAAATCCAGCACCAAATACATTATTTGAAGCAGATCCAAAACCCTGTACAGTTCCATCTGTACAGAGGACTAATGTATAATTTGTCCCACATGATACAAATGCAGCACGTTTATTAGCGGCTAATGTAATTACTGTAGGGACTCTTATAGCTGCTGTACTTGTGCTAATACCAGATTGATAAGAAGAATTATCTCCACACATTAATAGTGTTCCATCAGTACATACTATACCAGTATTATTATTACCTGCTGATACTTGAGATGCTTGTCGTCCTGATAAGTCAATTAGTGTAAATCTATTAAGTGATGTACTACCTGTTCCTAGTTGATAATAGCCATTATAGCCACATGTTTGTACAGTGCCATCAGTACATAATATAACAGTATGATTTGCACTACATGATATTTGTTTCGGTGTCTTTCCTCCAGATAATGATACAATTGTTGGTGTTGTAATATTTCCAGATGAACTTCCATTTCCAAACATACCATTTGAATTTACACCAAATACTTGAATTTGGTCAGAAGAATCAATAATCATTGTTTGTTGATTACCAATTGCAATTGATTTTGCAGTTCTTCCACCAAATAAAATTATTTGTTGAAATGTTGTTTGATAATCAGAACCTGTAGTACCTAACATACCATTTACACGATAACCAGCACCCTGTATTGTTCCATCTGTACATAATACTATTGTAACATATTGATTGCCTACAACTGCCTTGGGGATCTTACCATTTGCCAAATTAACTTTTGTGAATGTTTGTACTCTCGTTGCATTATTTGTTCCAAGATTATAGTATCCATTATTACCAACTACCATTAGTTCTCCAGATGAATTTATTATATACGATGAAAAACTGGTATTTTGTTCTGCATCACCTATTTGTTGTACAGCTATTGCAGAATCAGATGTAATATTTGGAACAGTAGGATGTTGATATGTATTGAACTGATTTGTAATGGATGGACGCACATTAATACGTACATTTAGATTTGCAGTTGCAGCTGAATAATTCATTGCATTCACAGTTGTACCTGAACTCACATCAGAAGCATAGAATGTTATAAATGGATTCTGACCTGCAACAGTATATACTGATGCAGATGCAGGAGTAAAAAAGACAGATTCAGAGGCAGACAAATATGTACCACCTAATATATTTGCACCACCCTTTCCTCTATTAAATGTACCTAGACCATATGTATTAACGGCACTTACATAATAGAATAATTGGTCTGAATTTTGGTCGACACCACTAACATTCGCCATTGAAAATGATACATCTGCAGGTACATTGGACCCTAAGAATGGAGGCACATTTAGTACATATGTTACTGGCTGTAGGATGGGTCTAGTATTAATACGGATTTGGAACTGTGCTGATACATCAGAGAAGCGTTTTGCACCGCCTGCAACTGTTAAATTGCTGAGTGCATATGTACTGCCTGTAATGAAGCTTAGACCTGCAGAAATATCACTGTATAACTGATATGTAAAATTCAATGTTGGTTTAGAAGCTGTAGAAATTGCTGTTGTATTCTTCATCCATAATCGGTCTGTAGCACGCATTATATAACCAGCTGCACCAGATATATTAAGAGGGAGATCCGTTGTTCCTGAACCATTTAATGGACGTATAAATAGATTTGCACTAGGGTCTACATTTGTAATAAGAGCGCCTGTACCATCAGTAGATGCTTTAGTAGTAATATACTGTCCAGATGCTGTCCAGAAATCACCAGAGGCCGCAACTAGATCACCTGTTCCTGTGCTAACCTGTGTATCTTGGAACAGCCGTGTCTTAATAAGCTGTGATAGCTCAACACCCTGTACAGGTTTAATGGCAATTGTAGATTCAAAGAATACGTTACCAGAAACAACTTCATTACTATAGATATTTGTATAAGGCATTGTAATTCCATTAGAGAGGTCGTGACCTGTCCATAAGCGATAACTAATGGTTGGTCTGATAGGCGCCTGTGGAAGTGTGGCAATATCTCCACTGAGTGAATAACGTATACGTGCTGTGGAAGGTAAGCGTATATTAGCAGCAAGTGGTTGCCAGGTACGTGGGTTTTCTAGAGAGTATTCAAACTGCATTGTAGGATGTCGCGCAGAAACATCTGTAATAAGAACTCCCACTGCAGATTTATTATATGTTGCAGGTATGGTTGTATAGTTGGAACCACTAATACATGATATAGTGAATGATGATACATCTGTGCCAATATTTGTTTGGTCAACACTATCTGTATATGTTATAAAAGCAGTCGCATTGGGTCTTGTTTGAATGGGTGCAAATGCAGGTACAAAATTTAATTTTGCAGTTGCAGTTTGAATAGGGTATACGTCATTTGATATAGATTGCACTTGTGGATAGTTTACAAACATACGAATAACTTCGCCGATGGAGGAATTAACACGAGGGTATCCTGTAGCAACAGCAGCAGATGCAGGTATGGATTTATTAGATTTATATATGGAGTGGAGGATGAAGGGGAAGGGAATACCCGATAAATCACGACCAATTTCTAGTTGAGTGAATGGTATCTGTTGATAGAATGAGCGGGCTGCAAGTAGATCGCCATTAAGGGAATATAGGAAGTACATTGCAGGAGTTATTTCAAGAATGCAGCGAGTAAATGGTTGAATAGGACGATATAGATGTGGACCTGTTGATGTGCGGCTAATTATAGGGATTAATTGTTGATTATAATTTCCAATATCTAATTGACTATAACCATTATCTCCAAAAACTCTAATAGTTCCATCAGAGCATAATACATTTGTATAGTTATAACCACATGAAACTTGAACTGCATTAGTAATTCCTGAAACATCTACAGGAGTATTACGTCTTGTAGTTGTTCCATCACCTAATTGACCATAATTATTATTGCCAAATGCTTTGATAGTTCCATTAGCGCATAAAACAGCTGTATGATTTCCACCACAAGCTATTTGTACTGCATTAGTAATATTTACAACTTGTACTGGAATAATAGATTGTTGAACAGTTGTTCCATTACCTAATTCATAATTTCCATTATAACCAAATGATTTAACAGTTCCATCTGCGCATAGAATAACTGTATAATAATAACCACATGCAACTTTAATTGCATTATTAATTCCTGTAACTTGTACTGGAGAAGTACGTCGTGTTGTAGTACCATCACCTAATTGACCATAATTATTATTACCAAATGATTTAACAGTTCCATCAGTACATAAAACTACTGTATGATAATAACCACACGCAACTTGAACTGCATTAGTAATTCCTGTGACTTGTACAGGAGAAGTACGTTGTGTATAAGTTCCATCACCTAATTGACCATTACTATTATTACCAAATGTTCTAACAGTTCCATCTGCACATACCGCAGCTGTATAATAACTACCACCACATGCAACTTGTATTGCATTAGTAATTCCTATGACTTGTACTGGAGATGAACGTTGTGTAGTAGTTCCATCGCCTAATTGACCATAATAGTTATAACCAAATGTTCTAACAGTTCCATCAGCACATGCAACTGCTGCATGTCCATCTGTAAGAAATACATTATATGCAACTTGAATTGGATTAATAATGCCAGAGACTTCAATATAGCTATTTTTTGTTATTGTAGTTCCATCACCTAATAGACCATTACCATTATAACCTATTGTATATAGTTTATTTCCAATAATAACAGCACTACTATAATAACTCTGTGTAGTTGCAAGAGGAGTTATATTATATTTTGGTAAAACTTTATTTGTAATATTATATAATGGAGAAAGTGTATAATTTAATAATACAGGAGAATTACGCTGTGTATTAGTTCCATCTCCTAATTGACCATAATTATTATTACCAAATGTTCTAATAGTACCATCTTCACTTAATATTGTTGTATGATATTGGCCACAAGATATTTTAATTGCATTAGTTATACCTTGAATCTGTATAGGAGTTATTGAACCTGATGATGATGTACTATTAATCCCTAATTGTCCATTATTATTATAACCAAAAGTTCTAATAGTTCCATCTGCTAATAATACAACTGTATGATATATACCACATGCAACTTGAACTGCATTAGTAATTCCTTGAACTTGTACTGGACTTCTACGGTCTATAGTAGTTCCATCGCCTAATTGACCATATGAATTACTTCCAAAAGTTCTAACAGTTCCATCTGCTAATAAAACAACTGTATGGGTTACAGCACATGCAACTTGAACTGCATTAGTAATACCTGGTACTTGTATTGGAGTTGATCTCCAAGTAGTATCTCCAAGACCTAATTGGCCATTATTATATCCTGTAGTCTTAACAGTGCCATCAGCACATAGTATAATAGTATGTTGTCCTGTTGTAGCTACTTGTATTGCATTATTAATATTTACCATATTTGTAAATGTATATACTTGATTCATATTACCTGTTCCTAAATTTCCATATCCATTATAACCACATGCTTTAACTGTTCCATCTGAACATAAAATAGATGTTTGATAATACCCACATGATACTTGTATTGCATTATTAATATTAGGATTTTGTATATTTACATAAGAATAATAATCATAACTACCTGTGCCAAATTGACCATAATCATTAATACCTATTATTCTAATAGTACCATTTGAATATAATATTATTGAATGATTTTCGCCAATTGATATTTCATAAACATCTTTATATTCAGTTCGTGTCATTATATTTAAATTTGTAGTATTTCCATTGCCTAATTGATATCGATTATTTCTTCCACATAGAAATACAATGTTATTATTAATAATTGCATTTGAATAGGATGTTGGACTATTATTCATTAAAGAACTGTTATAATTTCCTGTTCTAACATATTTACCTTGTTCAGCACTCCATTGTATTTCAGGTTTTAATGGAAATTGTGTCTGACGTGTTGGTAGAATTGCTGGTAGGGGAGCAACATTATATACTGAATTTAAATTAGAAATATCTCCTAATAGTGTAATATCTGCTAGAATCTCACCTGTATTATCAGTTCCTGACATTCTTACAAATGATTTTCCACCCCTTGTATTGAATGCTATACCATCATGACGTTGTATAACATCTGGTTGAGCGCCAGATGCATCACTAATATCAAATGGAACTGCTTGTAGACCATATGAATTTGCAGCAGCTAATGCAGCTTGTTGACCTTGCAATGTTCCACCTCTAACTTGTGCTGGCTGTCCACCACTAATAGTTAAAAGCAAGTTATTTGGTGAAACTGCTAAAGAATCAAGTATTCGATATGATATATCTATTGTATCATCTCCTGGTTGTGTTGCGACACCTCCACTCACATTTATTAATGTTCTAATAGTACTTTCTGAAGGCAGAATAACATTGCTACCATCGCGAATAGTATTCCATGTATCTACAACATTAAATGATATATTGAAATTTCTGCGATTAATACCTGCAGTTACAATTGAGTATTGTTGTTTGACTGTGTCACCAGAAATATTAGTTGCAGTTAAAATATCATTAATAGAAATGTTGTGAGTACCAGAGTATGGTAGATTAATATTTGTTGCTGTATTCTGTAGGGATATATCGGTCGCAGCTTTTATTCTAAAAGAATATGTAAGATTATTCAGTGAATAATAATAAGAATTTAATGACCCTAAAGCAGGTAGAGCAGCAACAGTATTCAGTGGTGATGGACTAATCTTATCACGTTCATAGACTTTCATTGTAATGTATGGATATTGTAACATAGTAGATGCTACACCATTTGGAACAAATCGTATTAAACGTATCAATGGAATATGTAAGCCTGATTGTATTGTAGACCATGTAGTATCACTTGTTGCCTTGTATTGGAATGTACCAAGACCTGCATCACAAATATCTACAATGGCTGTAGCAAGTGCGACTGTATTTGTAGTTGATGTACGAGGACTGACAAATGGTACACCTGTTAGCAAAGAGGAAATATCTATACCTGTATTAGAGGCATCTGTAGTATCTGTACGTAATTTATAATTGTTAGTTATGTATGTATTATATGCACGAGAACCTCCATTAATATCAAACTGTGCTGGTGCTGTTATAGCAAATGTTGCTGTTTTTGCTGAAGATGTATATGCAACTTTTTTATAGCCTGCACCTGCATAACAATCACTGCTGTCTGCAATATATGGACTATCAAATGCCTGTGTCCATCCACGGAATGTGATGGATGGGACTTTGCTAGCGGATGTTCCTGCTCCCTGTGTAAATACAATAGTAGCATATGGTGGGAGGCGCATAAATCGTTGCAGATTAGCAGCAGTTTCTGCATTACGTGGTGGGACTGAACCAGTGTATGGTAGGTCATTTGCATAGAATTTAAATGTACCTGCACCAGCATCACAAATATCAGTAATATACATTCCTATATTATCCACAAAATTGGATAGCATGCCTGTTGTAAAACCAGTACATGATATATCTCCACTAATACTTTTTATTAAATTAGTTATAGTAGATTCACTAGGAGCTCCACCAAGTTCAAGTGGAAATATGGTTTTTGATATAGAGCGTGCAGTTGCCAACATATATGGTTCAAATGTTATACGTGTTCTAAATGTAAATTCTTGTTGAGAGAATGGACTATCTTGCATACCTGGTTGAATTTTTGTTCCTCCATCAGCACGGAATGTATAGGAGCTATTAGAGGTATCAAATGTAGTGAATTTACTACCGACTGTTTGGTCCCATGCACGGAATTTGAATGTGATTGCTGTATTACCTGCATTAATAATTTGATTAGGAGGGTCATTAAAATCAATATATCCACTGCTTGCATCAGCTGGTAATAAGAATCCCTGTGTAGAATTATTGGATACTTCAAGAATTTGTGAAGATGTTGTAGGAGCTGCAAATTCACGAGTATATATAAGTGGTTTGTATGTTACATTTTGCCAAGGATTGTTAAGGAGTGTACCATAGCTAATATCATATACAATAATACCAGGTGTATCATTGTTTTCATCCTTATATTGTAAAAGCGATAAAAGAGATGCAATAGAAATTCTGGAAGTTGGTATTGAATTTAATTGATATGTATTTAGAAAATATGGTTGTGATATGGGATAATCAATTATTTGTGATAAGGAAGGAGTAATAAGAGGAAATGCTTTGTAATATGTTTGAGTAGATGTAATTGATGTAACATATAGCATGTTAAGATAAGTATTAATAGTTACATTTTTAATGAGGTCAGGACTAGCATTATTTAATTCAAATGAGAAAAGTTGTTTATAGCTGGTAGGTATTGAGTTAGTAAAAAATAATTGGAAAGCGCAAACAAATTCTTTTCTTGTTGCATTTGTTAAAATATTGGATGAAGATTGTGAATAAATAATATTTGTTCTTTTATCAATGAATATATATTTACCTAGATTATAGAATCCAGGAACAACAATTTCCAAAATATCATTATTAAATATATTAAATACAGAAATACGTCCAGATGGTATATTATTTATTATATATTGTGGGTCAGCCACCGCAACAAATGTACCAGATGCATCAATATCCCATTGATAATTCATATTTGTATCAAAAAAACTGGCTGACATATCAGTAATATTAAATGTATGGGTATTAATAGGAACAGTTGAAATATCTTGAGATACAGATGCAGTATATGGCACTAAATATCTATATATTGAACGAATATTATTATTAACTGCTTCTAGGAAAACAGGAATTTGGCCACCTAGTAGAGTACCATTTTGTGCTACAATAACATTTCTGAATTCTGATCCAAATGATATTGCAGATGTACTGCTTGTATGAGCTACTAGCCATGGATTAGTTGTGTTATTTGCGGCAGATGTTTGACGTTTATAGAAGAATAGTGTAGGTGGAGCAGATGATTTACTGACAGCTAATAATCTACCAGATACATCTGAAGAAACATATTTTAAATTAACATGTGGTACACCTGTAATTACTGGCAATGTTGAAAACATTGATAGATTGTCATTTGGATTATAAATACCAAATGTTTTTGTTGAATAGTATATGCCTGCAAAATATGAATAAGTATAATCTCCAATAATATTAGTGCTTCCTATAAAACTGCTAATATCTTGAAAACATATTATATTTGATGGACTGATTAGAACAATACTATTACTAGCAAATGTTGCATTTTCTGGTCTAAATGACGTATTCGTCCCTGATGTTTTTGTTAAATATACATGAACAATTTTATTTCTTCTAAATACTGATGTTGATACTGTAGTAATCTGCCCAGATAATTCTAAAATATGTATATTATTTCCTCCAGATATATTTATAGAATACTGATTATCAGGTGATACAAAATACCTTGAATTACTAGCTAATCCTATCGTATCAGTATTATTAAACTGAGTGTGCGAGTCGGACCAATAAGTCAGTTCTGCCATTATTACTATCTAGTTATTATAGTGTTAATCATCAATCATCTACACAGATTTATAAATATAATATTTTCATATGTATCAATAAAAATATTGTATTTTGCTTTTTATTTTATGACCTTTTATGTATTATATTTATGCGGTCTTCTTTGGTGCAACTGCAACCTTCTTCTTCATAATAGGCTTCTTAGGAACTGGTGCAGCCTCCATTTCTTCATCCTCTTCATCAACTGGAGTGGGTTGTGCAATAGGAGCAGGCTTTGCAGGAGGCTCTTCGAATGCTTCATCATCATCGACTTCATTATCGTCGGAAGGCATTACTGCAGCCATTACATTATTCTTGACTTGTGGTGCTGCACGTGGTGCTTCATCACTAATTTCAAGACCTTCATCGGAGGCAAAACCAAAATCAGATAGTGCTTCAGGTTTGGAGTTAATCATGACTTGAACTGCGCGCCAACTGAGACCAAACTTACCTGCTGCAAACCATACACCAGCACATTGAATAATACAAGTTACTGTGGAATTGCGAGGTAGGATTTCCTTAATATCAAAGTTGTTGAATTGATTGCGGCTTTCATCATAGAACTTTGCATCAAATGCACCATCACGTTGAGGTAGCTTGAGCTTCATGGTAGGAGGATACTTATCATCCTTGGCGCGCTTAATGATAGGACTGTATAGTTCCTCTTCGATTACATCACGCTTCTTTTCCTTGCCGAACCATGCAACAGAATTGGTGAATGCAGCATCAATCATGAGTTTATCAAGAGCTTCCATGGATTCGTAGAAGGTCTTTAGAGGACCATCATGTTCAGCTCCACGGAAGGAGAGGTCAAGACTATAAACAGGAGGTACTTGAGGTTTAGTTTTATCTTCAAATGCACTTACACCGAATGGTAGTGCGACTTTAGCAGGAGTTTGTAGGAGAAGCTTACCACCATCATAATTTACATATGCTTGCTTAGCGCCAGATTTGAGTACATTTGGCTTGCTGAAGCTGATGCGGCTGATATCGAAGTTCTTTGCTAGAGTGACGGACATTTTGACTTGAGTATAAGTATGGACTGGAACTTAGGTTATTAATTCCTTTAGATTGTATGGGTTGGATTTGGGTGGACAGGGGCGATCAAATTTTTTTATCAATGGGGGCAAAAAATTATTCTAATGTATATGAATATGAAAATGTAGGATTACTTCCATATACTCCTAAATCTAAATAAATACTATAATATTTATATGTATTTATATTAGATGGATTATTTAAAAAGTTAAATGCAGCATATCCACCATTACTATTAGGTGATACAATTGAACATCTATATATATAAGGTGGGGTATTACTTGTACTGTTTACAAATTCGAACACTATATTATTTTGATTATTATATATATTACCAAAAATACTATTTGAATTATTATTCTCATTAATTAAATAAATTTGCCACCAAGATGTAAATTGAGAAATGGTATATTTATAAGTTGTTTTAATTTCAAGTGTAATTTTATTAACAATTAATGGTCTACGAGTTACAATAATTTGTCTAGTTCTATCAGATGTAAAGTTAGCATATCTTTCATTCATATTTGTAATTATAGACGATTCATATTGTGCAGGTGTTAATTGCTTATATTCAGGAGAATATATAATTGTATTATTCTTATATAATACTACAAAGGTATATGTATATTCTAAATATGGTTCTAACCCAGTAATATTACATGTTCTAACTATTGAATCAATAATATATGGTTTATTTCCAAATATTATTACAAAGCCAGATATATCATTTGTATTATTAAATTGCCAATTCAAAGTCATTGATTTTCCAGTAATATTTGTGGCAGTTATATTTGTTGGTAATGGAGCTAGTGCATTTATAGCCACTGTTTGTATAGTACTAATATCACTATATTGTGTTGTTAAAGAGCATGAATATGTTTTATTAAAATCTAGTACAATACCTGAAATATTAATTATTGAATTAAGTGCACCTATTTCATGTTCATAAATGGTTCGTTGATAAACAGAACTATTATCTAAAGTTATATTTAATAATGCTGTTGTAAAATTGGTAGATATATTAGTGATCTGAAGAGGCACAGTACAATTAATGAAGTTTGTTATTACAGGGGTACTAAGTGTAATAGTATTTGGAATGATAGCAGTTTTTTCTGGAGTATATAAATCTCCTGATTTAATCCAAATATTATATGAGCCTCCATAATTTCCATTAATAGTATATGTTGTATCAGACTGTTCTGAACTTTCAACATTATTTACACCAATTGTGTATGTTGCAGAGTCTGATAATGATGTCCATGAAATGTCTATTGTTTTATTTGTGATTTTATAGCTTAAATCAAATGGTATAGAAGTTGTTAATAGTGTTGGTGGTGCTTTAATTACAGGTAAAACTCTAAATGTATTAGGTGTTTCAATTGTAGAGTTTTGTAAGAAAGCAAAATCAATATATGAATTGGATTTAGCAAATTGTTTGAATGGAATAAATTGAATAATATTGGACAAATCCATTGTTGTTCCTATTTGAATTGGTGTATAATCGCCTCCATTACTATATAAGAATGTTCCTTTATCATTTAATATATTTTTACAGCGTACTTTAATTCGTGTTAAATCTTTATTAAATACTGTATCTCTCCATTGTATATTGCCTTGTGTAATAATAGTTTGGAGTGTATTTGGATAATTCTCCTGTATTGATGTATTTTTGAAGAGTTTGAATGTAGAAATCTGTGAACTGCGTACAATTTGATTTGGGAATATATGGATTGGTGCATTTACTCTAAAACGAATATTTGAACTGTTTTGACTGTAATGACCTGTTGATTTAAATGTAGGAATCGCTGCAATTGTTCCAGGTAAAATACCATTATCTGTATCCCATATTTGAATATTGAATGATGAATCAAAACCGGTTTGTCCTCCACTAATATTAATAGGCACACATCGAATATATGTATCTGCATCTAAGTGTATGCGGTTTGTTGGTGTTGTTCCACTAATATCATTCCAGAATGGAGTGTTTATTACAAGTTGATTTGTATATTGAAACTTGAAGTTTGCAATAGTAGGAAATGATGCAGCAATACCAATAGTATTTCCATTATCTTGAACAGCCCCAAGTGTATTTAGTAGAGTTCCAACATGAACAGCTGAACCAGGTACATATGTATTATTATTATCATTAATTGTGAATGCAACCTCATTATATGTTGTATTAGTATAGCGCGGTGCATAGTGTATTTCTAGTTTATATAGATAGCATTTACCTGCAAGGGTTGTAGATGATGTTAGGGCGGCAGGTATGGCTGAACTAGCAACACCAATATATTTACAATCTGCTGTAGATGTTATATCCATTCCAAAAATATTTCCATCATTTTTTGTAATAGATTTATTATGGACAAATACTAGATTGTTTGAAACATCATTTGTTGTAATTGGAAATGTAGGGTCAATAACACTTTTGGAGTTATATAGGATAGATATAGGATATGACCCTGTTGTATTAATTGTAGAAGATTCAACAGGATTTATATATGATGTTATGAGAACTTTACCATCTGCAGATAAAACTGTTGAGCGACCTAATCCACGATTTTTATAGGGATTATTATTATCTATTGCAGTTGTATAAACATTTTTAAAGTCAGTATTTTGATATTTTGCAGTATAATATATTGAACTATTTGTTTCTACACCAGAACGATTTTGATATATAGATGTACCACTTTTCAAATATTCTGTTGCAGTTAATGAATTTATAGCAAATATTCTGTTATTTGAATTATTATTAACATATGCCAATATACCAGATGTTTCACCTATATTTGACATTGAATATGGAGATTGGTACTCTTTTAGATAAACACCAATAGTATCATAAATGAATTCATAATATCTTATATAACTATATAATGATTTACTATTACTGAATGGTTGATAGCATTGTATGTAGATAAATCTATTATCTGGAGATAAATTTATTTTATTAAAAAAATAGCTATATGGGTATTGATCGACTTTTTGATTATTTCTTGAAGAATTAATATGGAGTGCTTCTCTTATTAATAAGGATGATATATCAGTACAATTTCTAATATTTACAATAAAGGCTGCATTACTACTATTATATGTCTTTGTACGATAACATAATGTATATAGACTCCCAGTATTTGTAATTGTTGCATCTGTAATAAGTGCTGTTGTAATAGGTGTATTATTATTTTCATTAAAAATCATATTAAACTGATTTACATAATTATATAAATTATATTCATTTAACATATAAACATAAATAAAATCAGAACGAATAATTATAAATAAATTAGCTGAATTAGAAAATTTACATGCAGCACTAATATTTGATTGAATATATGAATTTATTGTTGAACTTGTTGTAGAACGTATATATAAATTTCCTGTTGTCCCTCCACTAATATCAATTCTCTGTGTTTTTGTCCATATATCACCAGATGATGAATAAATATCGATAAATGTATTATTTAATAATGCTGCAAATTGACCATTTGGTGAAAATTGTATATCGTATCCAGAGAGTTCATATAGTTGTTTGAAAAGTGAATATTCTTCTGATAATGGTATTGGAGGGGGTATTATAATAGTTCCTACATTTTCACTAAAAGCTGATTGACCACCTCTTGTTGTAATGTCTACAATAGAATTTGATGTTGGTATGGTTCCACTATCACATATTAAGAAATTGAATGAAATATCTCCACTGACTGAGCCATTATATGTAAGTGTTTTAACACTATTTGTTATATTTGATATATCGCATACAATACCTTGATTAGCTGTTAAGGATGATATGGATGATGTTCCAGAGGATTTAGTGAATGTCCATTGTGATGGGTTTGGAAAATTAAATAGAACAATGCCATAATTTTTATTGGATGCTGTAGGGTCTGGTCTAACTGAACCAGATAATGTATAAAATATATTGGATAAATCAAATACACGACCATTATTTGTTGATAATGATGGAGGATAGTATAGGGTTAAATTATTATTTAATATAGGTGCGGTTTTAACAAGTGCATTGACAATTTGTAGACCTGTTATAGTAGGTTTTATATTATAATATATATTATTAATTGTTGCACCATTAAATCCTGCTGTAGATGAATAATTTGTATATGTTGGTTGTAATAAATTAATTGAACTTAAATAATAATCTGAACCAAATACATTTGTAGGAAATATTAGCAAATCTCCTCTACCTCCTATTAACATTTCAACCCCTGTTGATGTATATCTATATATTTCAAGTGTTCCTGATGGTCTGCTTAAATTTGCCATTATAAATATTCTATCACCTGCATTAATTGTATAAGAACGAGGCCATGTATAATATTGAGCATTTTTAATAGAATATCCTGTACTATCTGTACCTGACCGACTTGAAGTATTATTTAGATAAGGAAATGATATATAATTTTGATAATTATTTGTATAGCCCCCATATACTCCAGTTTGATCTATAAAAAGCATCATTTGTTGATTATAATCGTTAAATGGAGATGTTTGATCTATTTGTATATTAAATATTGGAAGAGGATTTGACGACCATCCAGTAGTTGAATTTATAGTTATATCCATAAAAATGCGTTCATTAAATGATGCAAGTGATGTTGATGTTGGATATGTTCTACCTGGTAATGTAATTGTACTATAATTTGAATTTAGAATATTTGTATTATATATTAGTTTATCTCCACTAAGTGATGGATTTGTAGTAGGTGTTAATACACTAGCAGATGCTTTATTAATAGTTACTGTATTTGATAAATCTAATATACCTGATGGCTTATTAAATGTATATGATACAGTCGCTGACATTTATTTTTACATTGATTAAAAAATTGAAAATATTATACAACAATTATATTTATAATCATTCATAAAATGCTTATAGCTATATTAGAACTCACAAATCCATACAAATATGGTATATCATCACATGGTGTTCCATCATATTTAGCAGTTGCATACAATACTACTGATAACTTCTATGCTGTTGGCTATAAGGAAAAACCTGCTGGGAATAACCTATTATGTATTATTAAACCTGATACTACAACTGTACAATCTAATAAAATACCTCGGGCTGATTTAGTAAGAGTTATTGGACCTTGTGGTAATATCAAAGCAGAAAAAGAAGCTCTCCTACTATTCTATGCAGGGTTGCAACCAAATGCAACTCAAAGACGCTCAATACAGGAAGCAGCTACAGCAGTTTCACAGTATGTACCATGTTTCAAAAACAGGAAACAGCTGACAGGTTTTACATTCCATATTGACCCTGAAGGTTGTCGTGATGTAGACGATGTAATTACTATTAATAGATTATCCAATATTCAAACAGAGATTGTCATAACAATTAGTGATGTTGCAGAATATATAGCAGCAAATTCACTTCTAGATAAGACAGCTGCGGCAAATGGACAGACATTTTATAATAATGAAGGCTGTGTTATGCGTTCTATGTTACCTTCCTGCTTATCTGAAGGATGTCTTTCACTTCTTCCATGCAATTCATATGGTATTGGCGTATCATTGTATTGTATGTGGAATAGTGATGAATTAGAACTAATAGTTAATGGTTTTGCTGAAACATATTTCAAAGTTGATAAAACATATGCATATGATAACTTTCTTATAGAGGCCTCAACAGAAAATGTATGTATTATGCGAGATGTTTGTAGTAAATTATATGGGTCTCAAACAGATGATACACATATATGGATTGAACAGTTAATGTTACTGTATAATCGTGAGGCAGGAAAAAAGCTGCGTGACGCAGGACAGGGGATACTGCGCAGACAGGCTGTGAATGAGTCTTCCTGCCTTCCTGTCCTGCCTTTCCTCGGCACAGCTGCTGCACAGTATATTCCTGCTTTATCAGATGATACATTTCATTCAGGACTTTCTACAGAGTTTTACTGTCATGCTACATCACCTATTCGTAGATATGTAGATTTAGTGAATCAACGGGTTCTGAAAGGTTGTATGGCATCTTCAGAATATTCTATAGATGCTCTGAATATTATCAGTAAAAATCAGAGAAAATATGCACGTTCTATATATTTCTTAGATAATCTTGCAAGTTCTGGTACAGTCAATGGAATTGTAATAGAAATTGGAAATAAAATCCATGTATATGTTGAACAATGGCGTATGATTATTAAAGTGAAGTATGTAATGGCAGAAAATAAAATAATGTCACTAGATGAAAGTAGAGAATATAGAGTCACAGTAGGAGATGAAATAAAAATTAAATATGCAGTACAATATAATAAGCGGCGATGGAAGGATAAAATTATATTTGAAATATGTGGAGACAATCTACAAAGTTAGATAGAGACTATCAGACACAGCAATATCACGAATGATGCGTCCTCTCATACCAGTAATTTTTTCAATCATTACAGTATCCTGACAGTATGTTGCAAGTCCCTCCCATTCATCCATAATATTTGACAGTTTATGTAGAGCCCTAATAAAGTTTCCTTCATGCATTTCATACTTTGTACAAATTGATGCCATTGATTCACCATTAATCCAGGACTGTATGGGTTCCATCCAATATGCTGTGCAGTTCCAGAATTCAGGAGGAGATATACCTGCCTCTTTTGTACTATAAAGCTGTCCTGTCTGTTTTATCCATTCATACTGTGTTCTTACATCTGCAATACTGTCTACTGTATAATCTGTACGTGGTTCCTCTAGAAATACTGATAGTAGAATACATAGTTGTTCTGGGCTGAGATCCACACATTTTTTATTGAGATAGAGTTCTGTTAGAAGCAATGGATGTGCTTCATTAATTTCTGTTGCAAGAATACCATACAGAGTTAGATTGCTGGCTGAGATAGTTGTATAATCTTCAGGGATATTCTGTAGATATCCAATAGATTCCAGGAATTTAATGCGAGGTTTCACAGTATCAAATGCTGCATTCTTTACGGATTCAATAGACTTATTAATTTCATGAATATCCTTCAGAATTTCCTGTTTTCGTTTGTAAGTAGTCCAGCAGCGATTCATAGTAGGAGAGTCATGTTCTGCATGCCACTGTGCAAGACGTCGTTCAGTCTCCTTGCGCTGTTTTGCTGCGAGTGGTAGTGCCAATTTATCCTCAATTTCCTGTCTAGACAGACAGACAGTTTCCTGTGTATCTGTTAGCTGCATGGCTTGCAGCTTTTCCTGTGCTGCCTGCAAATCCTGTGTCAGTTCCTCCTGTGCTGTAATCCCCTGCTTATACCAATATGAATCCTGTATAATTTGTAGCCAGTTATGCTGTCCATTATGTAGAGTTTTCAGAATGAAATCATAATTGAAATCCATACGACTTTCGATACGTGCCTTTCCACCACACATCATACGTCGCATTTCATCTGTAGTGACAGGTTCAGAATCAGGGAAGTAAATAACTGTACCTTCCTTATCCTTACCACGTCGACCAGCACGGCCTGCCATTTGAATGTATTCATCTGTACGTAGAACTCTGAAGGAATCTGTTGCATCATCATACTTTTTGACTCCCAAGAATACTACAGTTTTTGTTGGCATATTGAGACCCACTGCAAATGTTTCAGTTGCAAATAGGAGTCGAACATATCCTTTTGTGAATAGAATTTCAATGATTTCTTTGAGGAGAGGTAGAAGACCACTATGATGAAAGGCAATACCGCGCATGAGTAGTGTACGAATTGTATGATACTGTGGGAGATGCTGCAGGTCAGGAAAACGATGTAGATGAAAGTCAATAATATGGCGAACTGCTGCTGCATCACTACTGTCAAGTAGAGTGTGTTCAACTGCTGCTGCATACTGTTCACATTTAGCACGACTTAGAGAGAAGAAGAGTGCAGGCAATTGTTCCTTTTGCTGTAGATAGCCAATAAGAGAGTTCATACGATGTTTGAAAGACGCAATACGAGTCTTGCCGGCAACTGCACCTTCATGTGCATCACCTGATGCGCGTGCTCGTGCTCCTTTCAAATCCTTCGCTTTCTGTTTGAAATCTGCTACCTGTTTCTCAGCTGCTTCACGACCCTGTAGCCATTGCATATATGTGCGTTCTTGAAAGATTTCTACACCAGGTGTTAAAATAGTATGGAGTTCAATAGAACCGTCTTTATCTGACACGACATTGTGTGTCAATGGAACAATACGATACTGAGTTTCAATTAACTTTGTAGGACGTCCTTTGAGAGTTGTTAGCCAATTGGCGAAGATGGATGGGCTATCAAGAGTGGCTGAAAGCATAATCATTTTGACTTGCTGTGGAAGTAGAATCATTGTCTCCTCCCATACTTTGCCGCGGTCCCTGTCATTAATATAGTGACATTCATCGAAGATAACTGAATCAAGTCCCTGTATAGATAGACCTGCAGTTAGACCGAGATGTTCAGTAGTAGTCCCCATTTTATATAGGAGATTACGAAGGATTTCAGTGGTCATTACAATAACATCAGCATCAGGGCAGAATTTAATATCACCTGTCATGATGCCGACAGTTGCACGACCTTTAAGGGAATGTTTGAGGTCATAGAATTTCTGATTAGAGAGCGATTTAATGGGGGTTGTATAGAATACACGACCTCCTTTTCTAATAGAATATTCAATTTGATATTCACCAACGAGTGTTTTGCCAGAGCCTGTTTTAGCGCATACTAGAACATTCTCTTCACGATGAATTGCATTGACTGCAGTACATTGGAATGGGTCCAATGAATAGGGATACGTAATTGCCATATCTTGAGGTAGCTGTTCCATGGTTGAAAATATAGTGGATGATAGTATGTATAATCTGATACATTGTAGAATTCAATTTTATTGCTGCGATTGCTGCTGTTGTCTTTCCTGTTCTTCTCGTTGTCGAATTATTTCTGGAGGTAGTGGTCGGTTTGAGAAAAGAAACTGTATAGCAGCAGGAGGAAGCATAGAAAATAACTGCATAGCGCCAGGTCCATTAAAGGATAATTGAGGTCCATACTGTGCAATATATTGATTAAATGCAGCACCATTTACTGCAAATGTCTGTACAGCTCCTGGTTCTATTCCATTAGCAACACGTATTAATATATTACCTTCTTGTGGCAAATCAATTGGTATTTGTTCACGTAACCATCCATACTGTTCATAGCATTGTGTAGATACTCTAGAAAGAGCCATTAAGCCATACATTATTCCTGTTGTTCTATCATCTGTTGAAGCCGCTTCTGTAGATAAACGCCATAGAATATCTAGATTCTGCATTTCAATTAAATCGCCGCAGTTTTCAGAGAATGCAAATATATTACCATTAGATGCAGGAAGAATTGTATGTTGTGTTGTAGGTGATAAATTAAGACGTACAACCCATAGGGCTTGAATTTCCTGTCGAAATATACGATGTTGTTCAGGAGTTAACTCTTCAAACCATTCGCTACAAGACATATAGCCAGCTCTGTCAAAATTTGCAAATGTATTGATTAATTTGTTCTGATATTGTTGGCGTGGAGATTGTATGGGATTTGCTGAATAATATAATGTATAGTGTCTAGAACGGAGCCATGCAATGCGTGTATGAAATCGAAGCATATCTTTAATGAAAAACTCTGCACGAGTATATGGATTGATAAGGGTTTTCCCAGTAGATTCGTCCCACATACGTAATAGAGAGCGAATATCAAATAACCATATATTTTTCAACGAATCATTAATAGAAAATCTATATACACGTGGTATGTATGATACAGGTTCGAGTGAATAAATTTCGGTATCATTGGATGCAAGCGCAGTATATGCAGCAGCATGTCCCTGTCTTTTCCAACGCAGGAGACCCAGTTTAATACGCAGTTTATTTGCAGTAGTAAGCGTAGCAACAGAAGCGATAGTAGCAACAGTAAGCGCAGCAGAAGGTATTACATACAGTATACTCCCATACTTAGAATGCATAGTGCACAGGTCTCCATCTGTTGCATTTAGCCCACAGCTTTGCAATGGATATCTTAATGAACGTGCCGCAATGCATTTACGGGATATATCCATAATAGCATTAATTATTATATGTATATATTATAAATGAAGATACATCATACTAGAAAACATAAAACAAGAAAGCAGATTTTACGCAAGTATAGGAAGCATAGATTTTCAAGGAAAGGGAAGCGCTATACAATGAAGAAACAGCGTGGGGGTGATTTTGCATGTGGAGAAGGTGCAACAAGATTTGGAACAAGCCCAGATGGGGCAAAAATAGTTTGCCGACATAATGAATCTGGTGAGATGTTTACACCTGATGATAGTAAAGATGGCATGTAATGAAAGAGTCTAAACATTTTTGAAAATAATGTAGGGGTGCGTAAAAATGGCGATGTACCATGATTTTTAGGAATTGCATCGATTTATGATGTATTTACCGGCATAAAGACCTACCGCGCGTTTATATCAGAATGAATACAATCACCGGCACTGATAGCAAGATGAGCACCAAGACCTCCACCAAGACTGTAGCAAAGAAATCTGAAACCAAGACTGCACCTGTTGCAGCACCAGCCCCTGTTGTTGAAAAGAAGGCTGCTTCCAAGAAGGCCGCTGCTGCCCCTGTACCTGTTGCCCAACCTGTAGAAGCCGCTGCTGCTCCTGTAGTACCTACTACCACTGTCAGTGAAGATATTCAAGGCCTAGTTGCTCAACTCAACACTGTACGTGAAGCTGCTGTAGCTGGTATTGCTGCTCTAAAGAAGCTTGATAAGCGTGTTGCACGTGAGCTCAAGGAAGCTCGCAAGCGTCGTCGTGTGAAGAAGGAAGGTGATGAAAACAAGCCTTCCAAGCCCAGTGTTTTCACTACCCCTACTCTTCTAAGTGATGGCCTTGCCACCTTCCTAGGTAAATCCAAGGGCACTACTATGAGCCCTGCTGATGTTACCAAGGCCATGAAGGTATATGTAGATGAACACAAGCTAAAGGGTGATAAGCACAACATCAACCATGATGCTAAGATGTGGGCTGCTCTTGGCATGAAGGCTGGTGAAGAACTCAGCTACAAGACTCTACAAAAGCGTCTTTACAGTCAATACATCAAGGCTCCTAAGGCTTAAATGTAATAATGCAATACGAATATAAAATTTGAATAGAAAATAAAGACAAAAAATAATATTAGAATTATAATATAATTTAATATTATTTTACATAAATGGGATGTAGTGTGTCACGAATTAAACCAACATGCTATTGCAGTGTTCAAACACAAACAGATAATGATTATTTATTACATATAAGTCAATTAATACCATATTCATTATATAATAACAATAATATTAAATATAATAAGATATATCTTTCTAATAATTTATCATCATGTAATTTAACACCAATACAAGAATGTACTGAATCAAATAATCTTTCCTTAATTATGTAGAATATTATATACATCTAATAATACACCTTCCCATGCAACAGGCATACGATAACTGGGTAATAGAGACCATCCGCCACCACCTTCAGCTGATGCCAACCTTTTAATAATTCGTTTATATTTATCAGCAGATAAAGAATCTCTATGACGCAATACAGTTTCAAATAGGAGTTGTATAAAATCGCACCAACGCAGATTACGTAAATGACAATCATAAATCCATCTACGCAATTCAATAATAGATTGCACAGAGGGTTCCATTACAGCCCATGATTCCCATGCATTATCAAAGAAGGTAGTCCAAGAATCAATAGTAGGGATTTTGGGCCATTTTTTACAGAGTTCTTCACGTGCAATATCATGACCACCAATAGGAATCTCAAAAAACAAATCGGCAATACGTACAGGTAATGGAAATTCACTTGTCATTAAAATAGATAGTGTATTTGGAAATTTCTCAAGGGCTTCTTGAATTAATAAGAGGCTTTCATCACTCAAAAGGTGTGAATGATAGAATACAACAATGTGTTTCTGATGTGCAGCACCAGTACATCCTAATAGAACAGAAGATGTTCCTTCATAATCACTAAGAATACCTGCAACGTAGTTTTTATCTTGCAACGACATACGAGCAACATCAAATGCACGATGTATTAGACTTGCTTGATATGGTATACCTTTACTTGCATCTTCAGGGTCATCATCATCATCTTCAGCAGAACCTTCTGTACCAGTATTACCTGTCGCAATACTACCATTTGCTAATGACCATCTTTTTGTTTGAATAGTATATGGTATTTTTAATTGTTCTGCTGTATATTCAATAAAATTATTCAATGCAGTACGTTTACCAGAACCACGAGGTCCTCTCCATACAATATTTGGTAATGATGTCATATTGTGATATAGTATATATGTAATGCTTAAATAGTAATGGCATACCTTATATAGAGCAGATAACTGCGGATAAAATGAAATTAGTCATACCAGCAACAACATTAGAAATTAGTAGGATACATTTATCACCTTTTGAGGAATCTACGCATAAGAATGGAACACCAATTGCACCATTATCCTATAATGATCCATTTTTCAAGATGAAAGATATAGAGATTATAACGCCACCTCTTATAGTTGATTCATATGATGTTTCAGCAGGTAAGATATCATTTAAAGTATCATCTGCAAAAAATACACCAGTGGGGATTTTTGGAACGAAAATAACAACGCTACAGGAATATATTATTAGTACATTACATTTACATCAATCATCTGTATTGGGGCGAACAGATTTGAAACGTGAATTAATTGAATCATGTTTTCAGAAGATATGTGATGGTGAAAAACTGAATTTATTTATAGCACAGAATGATACACGCACACCTGTATTTTATAACTCAGAAGAGAAACCGCAATTTGGATTAGCAAAGAATTTGGGTTCTGATATTGTTGGTAAAAGAGTAAGGATTCTATTGAAAATAAGTGGTGTACGTGTTTTGTCAGGGAATCCCTATAGATTTCGATTACATCATACATTAATGAATGTATATGTTGTTAATGAATAATAATATATAATAGATGATATTAATTATTATTATTTTACATTTGTTGTGATAAAATGGAGGTAGATAATGCAGATAATGAGATGAACATAGAAATACCAAATCCACCTGTTAAGAAGAGATGTGAGTATGTAGGATTTCTGGAGAAATAGAGAAATGCTGCAATTGTTAGAAGGAGTATACCAATTCCATTAACAATGAATATGGGTATGAGTGCTTTTCTTAGTTCATTGCCAGTATCTTTTGAACCTGCAAATGTAGATGTTAGTATGATAGATACTGTTACGAGAATGATACCTACAGCGAAAAATAAAATAGTTATCCACGACATCTTTTTACTGTATTATAATTTATTATTTAGCTCTAGCTAGATGTGGCAAAAACTCCAGTTTTTGACACATCTATAGCCTATGGTAGTTCCTGTTTTTAACAGAACTAGCTCTAGCGGCCTAGAGTGACTGCTGCATTAATACTATTAAATGGCTGTATACCTGGCATTTGCTGCATCATTTTAATAGTTAATAAATCACTAGTAGCCGGATAATATATTACAATAAGTACTACACTAACAATACATACAATAAGTAATATAGGGAATATAAGTCTCCAATAACGAATTGAACTATATCCAGATTTTTTTGCCATATTATCTGTTATTAATAAAGAAATGGCTTTAAAAACTCGAAAAAGAGCTAAGAAAAAGACAGTTAATATTAAACATAGTAAACCATTATTATCCAAACAATTTGGTTCATCCCGTTGTCATCCTTCAGTCTATCGTAATAATAAAACAGCAAAACATTGCATTCCGCATAATATTCTTAAACAACTAAATGCCAAATCAGATGCAGATGCATTAAATAAAGTATCAGCTGAAGAGAAGGCTCAATTATTGGCACAATTCTTTCGTCCTGAGAAACCAAATGATTGGGATGCAGACCCTGATATGTGGCTAGATAATACAAATATCGCCTCTGTCATGAAACAATATCAAGATGCATATCCTGATATATTCAAATTCATGGGTGTATTTCCAATTGATTTTGCCATTAAGGATCCATATAATAATGGAAACAGACAATGTTTAGTACCTGCATTATGTAATTTGAATTTAACGGAAGAGATAAAGAATGGTATGAAGGGCATTGGTATTATATACAATTTAGATCCACATGATAAGGAAGGTAGTCATTGGGTAGCACAATACATTGATTTAAAAAATGCAATGAAACCAATTATATATTATTTTGATTCCTATGGAGAATTGCCACCGCCATATGTAAGAATATTTATGGAGGAATTATGGAAGACTGCACCTGATAATGCTAAACCCAAATTAGTATATAATGCCCGACGATTTCAGTATGGAAACTCTGAATGTGGAATGTATTCAATGTATTTCATTATTTCAATGTTACAAGGTATTAATTTCAAAAAATTTGTAAGAAGTCCTGTTGCTGATAAACACATGATTAAACTGCGTGATGTACTGTTTTTTGATATATAATGCGCATTTATGAATATAAGAACATCTTAATAAAGTAATAAAGATAGAATGCAGAGATCGCAGTTTTTCAGTCAACAAAATAAGAATATTCTCAAAAACTTCCTACAAAGTGATTATCAAAAAAGAAATGGCATTCCATTATCTGAACCCTTTTCTAATCGTCTCAATCGCACATTAGAGCATTATATGAATGAAGTATATACTGCCCAACCAAATGCACCTGTTGGTTTTTTAAATAAAGAGGTACTTACAATCACTGTACAGGATTTTACTGCGTTCCTAAAACGACAAAATACTGCTGCTACAAAACCTGTTAAAATGACTACAGCTGCAAGTTCAATGGCAACTGCTGTGTCAAGTACATTAATATCTGATTTAGAATCACCACTATTATCAGATACTGCATCATTATTTGACCGTGTACAAAAAGAACGTAGTAATGGTGATGGAAGACCAATGGCTCCACCTATTCCAGATTTTCGTATTGCATTAGATGAAAACTCTCCACCTGCATTGGAATTATATGAAATGGCTAAAAAAGCACGTGAGCAGGAAAATAAATTTCAACAGCAAACACCTATTTCAAATCCTACTATTATACCATCCATACAATCAAATCCATTATCAAACCCTATAGAACCACAGAAAATATTAATAAAACAGGATGATATAATGAAATATAAGGAGATAGAGAATAATCTAATAATCTATAGTGCAGACAGGGATTGGTTGAGGAATACACAGGAAAATCGCTACAATTTCACAGTAAATTTTGACCAAGCTAATAATACACAGGGTTTCGGTGCAAATCCATCTGCACAGCATAGATTCAAAAATATTACACGTATTGAATTTGTAAAAGCTATTCTTCCTGTAGAAAGTATTGATATTGTACAACGTCGTAATGATATTAGTTCATATAATACAGAATTAAATATTAATGTATTAGGTCTACCGTATATAAGATTACATGTTGATGAACTTGAAAGCAATAACTATGGAACCAGTAATGAATTAGACCATACATTTGGTATTTTACAATATGATGCAGTATGGACTAGTGATACTGCTACACAGTCAAGAGGTTATACAGCGATGATACCTAAATTTATTAAATGCGAACGTAAATATTCACCAACACCGCTTGCTACATTAAATAAACTATCAATTCAATTAGAAAGACCTGAAGGAGGCTTATTATCCAAAACACCAGATACAATTGATATTGTACGTATATTACCTGGTATTAATATATCAGGTGCACCTACAATATATAGAACAACTGCAGGTAATTCTGAATATTATTTTGTGAAGACAGCAGCATATTTTAATCACCTAACAGCACAGGCAGGTAATCGTATTTTATTTAAGAATGTTGCAGTTACAGCAGGCACAGCTGCACAGCAAACTCGCGATGAATTCCAAAATTTTATGAATCGTTCTGAAGGTCATTTAGTTGTAGGTGTTGCATATGATTTCTCTGGTACTATATATGATGGTACAAATGCAGTTGGTTATTCTAATTATATTATTATTAGAGGACAATATGAGGATCCAACAACAGGTTTAACAGCAATTAAACCATTTGGAGGTTCAAATGTACAGAATGCAGCATTAGCTGTTGATTTATCAGCAGCTCTAACAGGCCGTGGTCTCAATCTGAACCATCAATTACAACTCATATTCCGTATAATTACACGTGAAATGGATTCATCTACAAGTGTACGTCCTGATAATCTATAAATTTACATAAGACGAATATATATTGAATAAAACAAATTTTAGCCAATATTTATGAGATAATTTGATTAAGAGTTATACTATATAATAATAGTAAGTAAAATGAGTAGAATATCATATACTCCACCCGACCAAGGAGGTCTACCAGGATTATCAGAGAGTGGTCGTCAAGAGATGATTTCACGTTCTCAGGAATTATATAATACTCTTGGTCCATTAATACCACCAGGTGAAATTGCTATTCAACCTAGTGCTACTTCATCATCACAAGAAAGAGCTATACGTGCATTTGAAACACCTATTGTACAACCTACTGAGAATGGTACTGGTGTTTATCAAGCAATGGAAGTGCGTGATGTACAACCTGGACAAACACAGTTTAATGTACCATCACAACTGGCAGATTCTATGAGAATAGCAAAGGAAGTATGTGAGAAAGTTAAATCAGCTAATGCATCTGCATTTGATGATCCGCAATTTGCTGCAAACTGTGGTATTTGTCATAAACCTGGTAAGGATAGTCAAGGTAATCCACATTTAGGAGGTATGTTATTAACAGAACAATCAAAACAATTTCAAAATTTCTCTGCTGGTGAATTAGCTGTTAGATATAATAAGGTCAACTATCGTCCTACATTAGGTGAATGTCCACCTACTATGTTATCTGTATCAAAAGAACAGGCCATTGCAAAAGAAGAACGTATACAATGTCAGCAAAAAAAGGATTTCTCTGTTAAAAATTGTAGTCAATGTTTCTCTGATAATACATGGGACCGCGTTGCACCAAATACAGAAACAATAAATCCAACTCTTTCTATCATTGGTAATGGATATGTACATATATATGTTGCAGGTACTCCAGACCCAATATATAAAGGTCTTTTAAAATCTAATACAACTACAGAAATTCCTATAGATAAATTTAAAGAAAATATAATTCTAAATATTTCACTACGTTCAACAGATGAAACAGGTATAGATATATATGTAGCAGGTTATATACAGGGTCTTACATCTCAAGGACCATTTTCCATGGATATTGTGCGTCTTGCATCTGTTGATACGATATCATCTTCAAAACCACGTCTCAGCAAAATGATTTCAATTAATAATTTTCGTTTAACTGGTATGAGACCAGGTATTGGAAAATCTGAAGCACTTATACAAGTAACAATTCCATTCACATGGGTATCATTAGAAGAGGAAGCATCAGTTGTATGTAATTCTCCATATGTAAGAACAGAAGCCGCTGCCAATTTCTTGGAATCTGATAGTTGTTTCAAAAAGGGTTCAGGACCAGGCACATATCCATTAGATTGTTTACAAGGAAAATTCACATCAGTTGGCTGTCTCCCTGCAGGTACAGCATATCCATCCACTGTTGAAAAGGGTCGTGCCATTGCAGCAAATTTAGGAATTGGTGAAATTGCAGATAATCTATATGAACTCTCTATACAATCTGCTACAGGTCGTACAACTGGTGGACAAGTCCTAACAATTCCACAATGGTCTGAATCCTCACTCAAATGTACTGGTGTTGCAATTGAATCACCATGTGACCGTTTAGTAGATGGTAAAATATCTGATGAATGTATGAAATATTTATATGAAAATCGTGGTGCAGGTAAAAGTATAGGTGCTACATACACAGCCACAGGACAGTATCAAAGTATACGTACACAGGATAATATGCCGCAGTTTTGTACACCTGAAGGAACAGCAAATCCATCCACACAGGCAGGTCGCAGTTTAGCAGGAAGTTCAATGGGTTCTATACAAAGCCTTAAAAATTTTTATAATACTATACATAGTCGCGCAAACGATAATACATTATCTGATACTGAACGTGCAGAAGCAATTAAACAATGCTATGGAGCTCAATTACAAAAAGCAAATACTGATTCTACATCTGGTTCAGTTGTTTCATCTGATACATTCCCATTATTATCAGCAGCAGGTAATGTACGATTATTTGGTGTTGTAGATGGTGAAAAAATAGTTCTTAGACAAGCTCAGCAACAATCTGACCCACTCATACAATCAAGAGGTCTCTTCAAATTAAAACCAGGTTCATGTGGTAAACCAGGTTTCGTTAGTATTGTGCTTGCAAATGACCCCAAAATGTATATATGGTGGACACCTGTAACATGGAAAGGTATAGTTATATTAAGAGAACCAAGTGACCTTAATAACCAAGTTATGTCTCCATTTCGTATTGATACATGTTGGCGTGTTGTATCATCAAGATATGATGGACCACGTAAGAATGATTATATATCATTTGAATCACAACGTAATCCTGGTCAATACCTTGCTATTGGTCCTAATGGGATGTATTCTACTTATGCACGTACACCTGAAGAAGCACTATATGCATCATTTGCTAAAATAGGTGGATTAGCACAATTAGCGGGTTCAAATGAAGGTGAAACACCAGCAATCCCTGCACAACAATGGCGTAGAACATATAATGGGTATGATGAAGGAAGCACTAATATTTCATGTTTTGATAATCTATCATTAGATGAAGCAAAAGCACAATGTGAAATGATGCCCAATTGTGTATCATTCAGTTATAGCAATAATGGTGGTAAAAATGGATGTTTCAAACCTGATCGAACTGGTTATAGTTATAATAATGGAACATATGATGGATATACTAAAGTAACAAATGGTCAACCTGCTGCATTACAATCTCAACGTCAAGGAAGATGTCCTGCTGGCATGTATCAATATGGTTCACATGTTGGTGGATTCTGCTGTCCTGTAGAACCAACTAATTTTGATGAAGAAAAAGGTGATTTTACTGTATGCCCTCCATTACAAGCGGGTCGTACCAAACAAAACGGAAAATATGTGTGTGCACTTGATTCAAGCAGAACACAAGGTCTTCCTGTATGTGGTCAAACACCAATACCTTACACATCACCTGCATATGGTGGTGGTGGTGGTGGTCCTTTTAGTTTCAAATGTCCTGGTGATGCATATATAACAGAAATAAATGGTTCTAGTGGTCAATTCTATGAAAAAGCAAGAGTTAAATGTAGCGATGGTACATGGTCAGGACAGTATGGTTATGCATCATCAAATCCATTTACATCAAGAAGTGCTAATGGTTACACTGGTGTTACTATAGGTGCAGGACAATTTACGGATTCGATTGATTTTAAAGATGGTGGTGGTCGTCGTGGTGGTCCAGGGGGTGGACGCTATGAAGCAAACTGTCCAAATGGAGGAAAAATCACAGGTATACATGGACGTAGTGGTTGGTGGATGGATTCATTTGGTATAATATGTGAATAGATATTATATTAATCATATAAAATTATACAAATATAAATAAAATATTATAATCATGTTTTATTTATATTTAATTAAAGGATAATCATAATACAAAGTAAGTAATAAAGAAAATGTTTAATGCACTGAAGGAAGCATTTAGTGATAAAAAACAGCATTTATCAAAACAATATGAGTATTTTACATCATCTACACAGGGTCCGGCTCAACAGCAGTTAGAATTTGTTGAGTCACAGCAGCAATTATATAATACAGTTTTACCTAATTTAATTCCAGTTCGTCAAGCTGCCGCAGATCATATTAATGCAGAACAGCAATCTCGGCAATTGGCGAATAGTATGGGTATTGCACAGCCAATTACTGGTACAGTAGCTGGTCCAATTAATCAGCCTGCATCCATATTTCAAAATATGGAAATACCTGAATCCTTGAAAGAATTACAAAGACAATGCTTACAAACAAATGTAGATGTATTAGCAACATCACAAAATCCTGCTGCATCTACGCGATGTGGATGGTTATATAAGGAATCAACTGGAACTAGAATAACGCCAGAAATTTCTACTGGATTTCTTGGAACTGCTGAAGGGCCATTTTCTTTTTTTGACCCCCCACAGGGAGCTAGATGGATATGGGATATTAATGAAGCTAAAAGAACCATACAAACTGATTTATGTAATAAATTAAAACGTTGTGAAGATGTTGAACAACCTGACTTCAAAGGCAAATGTGGTTATTGTCCTTCATTAGGTAAGGGTGTTCCAATTAATTCACGTGGTGAACAATTATATCCTAATGATATTCGTACATCTTGTATGGATGTTAATTTATTAAAAACTGTTGGTTCCTGTCCTCCACCTGCTCCACCACCACCACCTGGCAGTCCTGCTGCTGTAGCAATGCAGCTGCGTGCTGCTGAAACCTGCGATACAATGAGTGATGGTAGTATTAGTCGTCAATGTTTAATGAATAAACTACTCGATTCTAAATGTAGAACAGATGGTGCATTATATACTGCATTACAAAATAGTTTAGAACCTGCTAATTACCTTAGTGGTGTTTCAAATAATGCTGCATTTATGGAATATCAAAAACGTGCAAATATACCTTTACCTTCTGAAGCATTAAGACGTGGTCAAATAACAACAAATACTGCATTAAGTGCATTTAATGAATTATATAAGGACGCTACATCACCTGATGATTACACAGCAATTGCTACAGCAGCACGCGACCTCTGTCTAAAAGCAGGTGATTTCGACAGTTTTGATTTCTGTTCAGAGCTACGTGATACAACACCAGGACCATTTTCAATTGAATGTCTACAACGTGAATTTAGAAAGATGGGTGGACAACCTGCAGGCAGTGCATATCCTACTCAGCAAAATATGAATGTATGGAATTCATTTGCTACATGGAGAGCAGTACGTGATAAAATTAATGATATTGTTTCTAAAACGAAATCATCCAATATGCAAATACAGCGTACAGCATTACGTGAATTATTGGGCATTGAACGCGATTCAAGTTATTTAACTGCAGTTCCTAAATATAATATGTATGATACATTATGGTTTATAGGTGAAAATCGTATTGGACGTACACCAGGTCGTGCATTATATGGAAGACGTATATATGATTCTGGATTATTACCTGGTGTACATAATGGTTGGGGCAATGAAATGAATGGATTACCATTTGGCCATTTAGTATATATGATATTAATGGCAAATCTTCGTGTTGCTGAGCCAACAAATGTAAAATGGAAAATAATAACTGATGATCGTGCATCAATTACTGTGAATCGTTTTGCACCAAATGTGGATGAATGGAATCAATCTGCTGTTCGTGATGAACCTGGTTTATTCCATCGTTGGTATGACCAGCCACCAACAATGCATCAATCTGCAACAGAAACTAGACTAACACAAGGTGGTAAGAATTTCTTGAAGGCCATGTGGACTGAAAGATGGGGATATTCACAATTTGAAATGAATATGTCTACTAATGGCGGTTCATTTGGACAAATACCATATGATATGTTAACATTAAATCAAGAACCTGATGCACCATACTTATCGTTTGAAGTTCGTATGCGTGATGGTTATGGAGGTAATACAGGTTCATGGCATGAATTTAGAAATCCTGAAATTCTCTATTTATCACGAATGGATAATGTACAATATGAAATGTCACGCCCTAATTATAGAGATGCACCAGGTGCAGCACCATTTATGCGTTTAATAAATGCATCATCTATTGTAGAATTAGGTACACCTATTTTACCATCTGCATGGAAAACTATAACACTTGCATTCAGACTTGATAATCGTTTACCTGCCAATCAATCTACATTATTAACAGTCGGTTCAGTAAATGTACAATTAGTATATGTTGGTTCAACAATTTATGCAGTATGTATGGGACAACGCATACCAATGACAATTGAACAGGGTAAATGGTATTTATTAGCAGTATCACAGATTCCTAATGAAAGTCGTATTAGTGCTAGTATAACACCATTTAGTGGAGGTACACCTGTATCAGTTAATGTATTAAATAAGAAGCTAGACCAAGGCTATAATTTAGTGGGTGAAAATGTAACAAATGCTGATTTTGGATTCTTAACATTGGGTGGAGCTGGTGTATCTGCTATTGTATCATGTGCATGGTTACATGTATTTGACCGAATCTTTAATGATGCTATGATTAGAAAGGAAATGAATGCAGAATGGATGCGTGCGTGGATATAAATAATAATACATTTAATATATTAAAATATGGCTTCATATCTTCTTCTTAATGAAATTAATGAGTATAATATTTCTGGTATAAAAACCATTTTATCAAATCAACTATTTACAAGTCAACAATTAGCTCATATTATTGTCTATATAATTCCTAATATGAATGCTGATATTTTTATAAAACAACAAATGAAAAATATATTTATAGAATATGATGCAGATTTAATTATTTTTAATAATATATGTAATTGTAAATCATGTAGTAGATTTTATTAAGAATATAGATATAGTTTTAGAAATTATAATAGAATTACTAAAAGTATATAATAGATTTTTCTAAACTGCGCTAGAACCCTGTTTCACTATATCCTAGCTTCAAGGTACAAACCCCCCCATGTCCCATCTGAAAGTAGAGATTATACTATGTTTTGTATGGAGCGAGCGCAGTGAGCCCGAAATTTTTAGATGCAGAGAAGCTGTGTAAAAATATTATATACAGTTTTTCATTTTCTAAATTTATCCAGAATCCAGAAATCTGTTTTAGCTGATCAAATCTTTTTGTGAAATTATTTTACACAGTTTCCATAAAATCCATAATTTCAATTACATTATATATTATTCATATATAATATAATGAAAACACCAATAAAAACTCTAAAGAAACCTCATAAATGGTCTCGCAAATACAAGAATTCTATTAACTGCACACATCCTCGCGGATTTTCACAGAAACAGCATTGTAAGTATGGTAGGAAGTCTAGAAAAGTTTAACACGGAATTTTCCAGTAATAGGATTCTTTTCAACTTCTCCTAATGGTGTTTTACCAGTACGGTCTAGTAATTCGTATAGTATATATATCTCATTTTGAACACCTTTCTTTCTA